>OIEF01000658.1_pt1 | contig 13987 bp, 7 predicted proteins | sample 1581721 | NCBI WGS metagenome assembly OIEF01 (sample SAMN01760908, study PRJEB22395) | human gut metagenome
CCAGCCGCTGAGGCGTGGGGAAGCAGACATAATCCGGAAAATCATCCAGCCGTTCGCCATAAAGCTGTGCCACTCTGGCGGTCAATTTTGCCGCCATCGCCACGCTCACCAGTTGGCCTAAAATCGCCCGCACGCCCTGCTCAAAAGCATCAACACTGCCGGGTAAACGCAATCCGGGCCGCGCCGCGCCTAACTTGCCCAACGCACCGTTAACAATCTGCGGGTTACATTGCAGATCAAACAGGCAGCTCATTTTCGCCAGACACTCAGCGGCAACAGGTTCTAAACCTGCACTTAAATTTATGTGCAGAGTATGGCGGGCTATATCCGGAATAGCAGTCACCACGCCGCGATATTCGCCTACCGCCAGACTACAGGCATAATAACTGTCCGCGCCCGTTTCCACGCTGCTCACCGCACGGGCGGCGAGAAATCCCAACATCCACGACCAGTCATACGGCGGCTGCCAGTTCAGGGTATACATCGCATCTCCTTGTTAATCCGCTTTCAGCATAAACGTTATTCAGACGCTGCGCTTTGCTTTCATATTCCGGTTGTCGCGACGGCAACATTTCGCTAAAGTCACGCCCCTTCTTCACCGGCATGGGGATTATTTCGTGTTTATTGGTTTTGATTACGGTACAGCAAACTGTTCAGTGGCGGTCATGCGCGACGGTAAACCGCATTTGCTAAAAATGGAAAACGACAGCACGCTGCTGCCTTCAATGCTTTGCGCGCCAACGCGTGAAGCGGTAAGCGAATGGCTGTACCGCCATCATGACGTTCCGGCAGACGACGATGAAACGCAGGCGCTGCTGCGTCGGGCGATTCGTTATAACCGCGAAGAAGATATCGATGTTACGGCGAAAAGCGTGCAGTTCGGTCTTTCCTCACTGGCACAGTACATTGATGATCCAGAAGAGGTGTGGTTTGTGAAATCACCAAAATCGTTCCTCGGTGCCAGCGGCTTAAAACCGCAGCAGGTAGCGCTGTTTGAGGATCTGGTCTGCGCAATGATGTTGCACATTCGCCAGCAGGCGCAGGCTCAACTGCCGGAGGCAATTACTCAGGCAGTGATTGGTCGCCCGATCAACTTCCAGGGGCTGGGCAGCGATGAAGCAAACACCCAGGCGCAAGGGATTCTGGAACGCGCGGCGAAGCGTGCCGGGTTTAAGGATGTGTTATTCCAGTACGAGCCGGTCGCGGCTGGGCTGGATTACGAAGCCACCTTGCAGGAAGAAAAACGGGTGCTGGTGGTGGATATCGGCGGTGGTACGACTGACTGTTCTTTACTGCTAATGGGGCCACAGTGGCGTTCGCGCCTCGATCGTGAAGCCAGCCTGCTGGGTCACAGTGGTTGCCGTATTGGCGGTAACGATCTGGATATCGCACTGGCGTTTAAAAACCTGATGCCGTTACTGGGCATGGGTGGCGAAACCGAAAAAGGCATCGCGCTGCCGATTCTGCCGTGGTGGAATGCGGTTGCCATCAACGACGTCCCTGCGCAAAGTGATTTCTACAGTAGTGCCAATGGTCGTCTGCTTAACGATCTGGTACGCGATGCCCGCGAACCGGAAAAAGTGGCCCTGTTACAGAAAGTCTGGCGTCAGCGTTTAAGCTATCGCCTGGTACGTAGCGCAGAAGAGAGCAAAATTGCGCTTTCAAGCGTAGCGGAAACCCGCGCCTCACTGCCGTTTATCAGCGATGAACTGGCTACGCTGATTAGCCAGCAAGGGCTGGAAAGCGCCCTCAACCAGCCACTGGCGCGAATTCTGGAACAGGTGCAACTGGCGCTGGATAACGCCCAGGAAAAACCGGATGTCATCTATCTGACTGGTGGTAGCGCCCGATCGCCGCTGATTAAAAAAGCGCTGGCAGAACAGTTGCCGGGCATTCCGATTGCAGGCGGCGATGACTTTGGCTCCGTCACCGCCGGGCTGGCACGCTGGGCGGAAGTGGTGTTTCGTTAATTGAAAAATGGCTCAGCAGCGGCTTAAATCAGCCTTCGCCTGAGCCAGTTTTTCTGCCGCCTGACGTAGCGGCTCCATCAACGGCATGGTCCGTGCTGGAGCATGAAGGCGGAATCGCTGCAACTCTGTCGCACCGACAGTCAACGCCGATTCCAGCCGATGTCGTTTGGCGGTCATTTTCGCCATTACCGCTTGTCTGTCTGCTGGCGTTACCGCTTCATTCGGCCTGAACACAAAACGGCGTTCGCAACTCGCTTTCCAGTCGATAACCGCCTGGGTCAGATGATCACCAAAACCTTTTACTTGCTTAACGCTCCGTCGGGTAACGTCTGCCGCCGTTTCAATACCAAAGGACCGTAACGCCGCTTTACGCGCAGGGCCAACGCCGGGAATAGAGGCAACATCAATAAAAAATCCCTCCAGAAACTTCTGCTTCTGCCGTTCCCTTGCGGTGTCCTGAAGTGCTGCCAGATCGCGCTTTTCTTCTTCCGGTAACCCAAGAATTTCGTCCTTCATTTTTTCGAGCCTCGCCCGTTTGGCGATAAAACCTTCCAGCCCGCCCAACTGCTGGATCTGGCTGACTAAATGGTCATAGTCCATTTTCGCGCGATTAAACGCCTCACGGCGTTGCTGGATTTCTGCTTTGTACGCTTTGCTTGTCAGGCTGCCAATAATCCAGATAGCCGCCAGCACAGGAATCAAAATAATATAACTCGGTTCTGCCTGAAGGCCGCAAAACAACAGCGATAACGCTGACAGTGCGATCTCAATCAGAATGATGTATTCGCGCCGTAACAGGCCTAAAGGAAGCGGCCTGCCAGTCGGTTGGAAATGATCGGGTAATGGCAATTGCAATGCTGGCGGTGCTACTGATGCCATCACCATCGCCCAGACTCTCGCCAGCACAAAATCACCGCCGGTGGTAATGACCTCTTCACCGAGATCAATAAAATAGATAACGCCTTGATTATCCAGCGCACACCACGGGCAGTCAGTCAAATGAGCGGGGTAAACATGCATTGCCGAAACGGTACATTTCTTTAACTGTTGGCGTAGTAAATCAAGTGCCGCTACCCACGCTTTTGCCGTCGGACGCCCGGTTGCCACGCCACTTTCCGTGAATGCCTGCTGAAACATGGCTTCAACATCGCCCGGTAACATCGACAGCGGAATCGATCGTGGCGGCGGTTTTAAACCACGTCGCTGATTATCTGAGGCGTAGGCATAACGGAAATGGGCAATATCCGTCTCCAGCGCATTACCTGCATCAGAGATAAGCGGTACACCGGAATAAGGATGCCGCCCACCAAACAAGATGTGAAATATCAGCAACGCAAAGCCAAAATTATCGTGATTTTCTGTGCGTTCAAAGCCGACAAATGATGGCATGGTTTGCAGCTCTGGCGGCGTAAAATGCGACACGCCGACTTCGCATAAATGCAGTGTACCATTGGCATTAATCTGAAAGGAGTCGCTATCAATCAACACCACTTTGCTGTCGCGACCTACCATAAAGCTGTTCTGGTTTACGTCACCCACGACGTGCCCGTGCTCATGAACAGTAGCAAAAGATGAAGCAATATTGCGCGCAACATAGAGTAGAAAATCCCACGCACAATGAGGGTAACTCTGGCGACGATGTGCCGGGCTATAGATCATATGAATCGGTTCTTTACCAGAAACTTTTGGCATCATAAAACCGATAACTTTTCCGCCTCGTCCACCGTGAAGCGTTGCCTGCGGCCAGGCGACATAATTCAACAACTGCGCGTCAGCTGTCGCAGCCATAAAGGCAAGTTTGTCCTGTTTTAAGGCGGGTGGCGGCGTGTGATAAATCTTGGCGACGCTATCGACAAACTCCTCGATATCATAAACCGCACCTTCGCCGCCTTTGCCCAGTTCACGGCCAGGCGTAACGCACTCACCAGTAGCAGTATATAAAGTGGGTTTCATGGTAACCACAGCGCCAGTGCCAACGTTTTATCATCATCCGTACGCTCGTTTACCGCCGGGCTGGACAAAAACTGCTTTAACAATTCAGGTAATAAATCGAGTTGTTCCTGCGTTGCTGACGCCAGTCCATTGAAAAACGGGGTAAAGAAAGGCACATGCGGAGAATTATCCAGCATATTTAACGCCAGTCGCTGAATACCATCCGTAAATGCTGCAACTTTGTGCGCACGCTCAGTGCTGGTGAAAGTTTCCAGTCTGGAAACGGCATCTTCATCGGTAATGAAGTGCGTCATATTGGTATATTCACCCACCATCGGCGTGAGCGGCAGTTGCAAACCGTGCCCCAAATCTACCACCACGCCGCCATCGCCAATCTGCATAATCAAGGTGCCATTAGCTGATGAAATCAATCCCAAAAACGTGCAGGCAAAATCGCGAACCGCTAATTCTTTGGCTTCCGCCTCGGCAAAAAGTCGCTGACGAATGGTCAGCACAATGTCCGTTGCGAGGACATCATTAAGCCCCAATTCCCCGCCCTGCATTTTTTGCGACATATAAGCCATCGCTTCATTGACGGCGAGCATCGCACCTTCGCCACCCTGCGAGACGCTGCCTGCGCCATCAGCGACAAATACCGACAATAATGGCTGCTGGTCATTTAGCCAGGCAACCTGCATCTGGCAGGCATCCTGGCAAGGCAAATCAGCGCTAATATGCGACGTTCCAACGGCTGATGCATAGACCAGTCGCCAGCTCACACTGACGTCCAGCCTTTTGGCGCTTCCAGCACAACTTCCGTTCCCGGCGTGGAGCGGGAAACCGAACGCAGCGAACTGGATAACCAGCTAAACAGTTCACGGAATTGTAATCCCTGCAGAGACAAAGGCTGACGGACGCTGATTTGGGCCAGCGTCTTCATATCCGCCCCCTGAACACCGATGGTAAAGAAGGCAAACTTCTTATCTTCTTCCCCCTGAAACACTTTGTTGGCGGCAGCCTGCCACTCATCGGTTGGTGCGCCATCGGTGATCAGGAAAATCCACGGACGATAATAGGAAATACCATTGGCACGATATTCACGTTTCCGCTCCTCAACCATATCCAGGGCTTTGGTAATGGCAGCGCCCATTGGTGTATCGCCCTGGGCAAACAGGATGGGCGGGAAAAAATTAGCGGCGCTGGTAAAGGGTTGTTCCACATGCACCGGGCCGAACGTCACAATGCCGAGTTCCACTCTTTTTAAGGCCAGCGAATCGGCAAGCAGCTCATCGCGAAAGGTAACCAATCCGGTGTTAAGTTCATTAATGGGTCTGCCGCTCATCGAGCCAGAAACATCCAGCAGCAAAATGCAGGGGCAACGTGGTTCCGGGTTACTGGCAAAATCGCTGGTGGCAAACGTGATTTGTTCGCTCATAAGAAATCCTTTCTTAGAGAATTATTGAGGTCCGGTATCATACCGATTGCAATAATGAAATAAGAGCAAACGAAGAAACTTTCAGAATTAGGCCCGGCGGCGCAGAAAATTTTGCTATTCGCCTCGCAAGAACGGAGAGCCGTCGATTGACACTAAGGGCGGAGTGACATAATTTCAGGAGTGAGGGTAGAGCGGGGTTTCCCCCGCCCTGGTAGTCTTAGTAAGCTGGCCAGCTAATGACTAAGAGCACCACGATGATGAGTAGCTTCATCATGACCCTTTCCTTATTTAAGGCCCCTTCCTCGGGAGGGGCTTTCCCGTTTCAGCGTCCCGCTGAAATCTTCGGCTTACCTCCTTTCGCCCTGTATGCAGTCTATCGCTGACTTGCGGATAAAATAGTTTCAAGTGTGATTATTGCGTAACGACTCGCAAAGAATATTTGCTGGCAGGATCGCAGACTGCAAAGTCTGCGGATTGACAATTGGACCGTGAAGGCATACTTTCAGGAGTGAGGGTAGAGCGGGGTTTCCCCCGCCCTGGTAGTCTTAGTATGCTGGGTAGCTAATGACTAAGAGCACCACGATGATGAGTATCTTCATCATGACCCTTTCCTTATTTAAGGCCCCTTCCTCGGGAGGGGCTTTTCCGTTTCAGCGTCCCGCTGAAATCGTCGGCTTATCTCCTTTCGCCATGCAAGCAGTCTATCGCTAACGCGTAGATAAAATAGTTTCATGTGTTATTACTGGATGCGTGCTCGCAAATGTGCCCGTCATTCAGACGATTCCCGACAGTGTTTCATAATTCCTCCATTTTTCTCCCTTATTGGCTGGCTACACTAGTATCATTCCGCGAAACGTTTCAGGAAGAGAAACTCTTAACGATGAAAGGCAGTTATAAATCCCGTTGGGTAATCGTAATCGTGGTGGTTATCGCCGCCATCGCCGCATTCTGGTTCTGGCAAGGCCGCAATGACTCCCAGAGTGCAGCCCCTGGGGCGACGAAACAAGCGCAGCAATCGCCAGCGGGTGGTCGCCGTGGTATGCGTGCCGGCCCATTAGCTCCGGTTCAGGCGGCGACCGCAGTAGAACAGGCTGTTCCGCGTTACCTCACCGGGCTTGGCACCATTACCGCCGCTAATACTGTTACGGTGCGCAGCCGCGTGGACGGTCAACTGATGGCGTTACATTTCCAGGAAGGCCAGCAGGTCAAAGCAGGCGATTTACTGGCAGAAATTGACCCAAGTCAGTTCAAAGTTGCATTAGCACAAGCCCAGGGCCAACTGGCAAAAGATAAAGCCACGCTCGCCAACGCCCGCCGTGACCTGTCGCGTTATCAACAACTGGCAAAAACCAATCTCGTATCTCGTCAGGAACTGGATGCCCAACAAGCGCTGGTCAGTGAAACCGAAGGTACCATTAAGGCTGATGAAGCAAGCGTCGCCAGCGCGCAATTGCAACTCGACTGGAGCCGTATCACCGCACCAGTTGATGGTCGCGTTGGTCTCAAGCAGGTTGATGTTGGTAACCAAATCTCCAGTGGCGACACCACCGGGATTGTGGTGATCACCCAAACACATCCTATCGATCTGGTCTTTACTCTGCCGGAAAGCGATATCGCCACCGTTGTACAGGCGCAAAAAGCCGGAAAACCGCTGGTGGTAGAAGCCTGGGATCGCACCAACTCGAAGAAGTTAAGTGAAGGCACGCTGTTAAGTCTCGATAACCAAATCGATGCCACTACCGGTACGATTAAAGTGAAAGCTCGCTTTAATAATCAGGATGATGCGCTTTTCCCTAATCAGTTTGTTAACGCTCGCATGTTAGTCGATACCGAACAAAACGCCGTGGTGATCCCCACCGCCGCACTGCAAATGGGCAACGAAGGCCATTTTGTCTGGGTACTGAATAGCGAAAACAAAGTCAGCAAACATCTGGTGACACCGGGCATTCAGGACAGTCAGAAAGTGGTGATCCGCGCAGGTATTTCTGCGGGCGATCGCGTAGTGACGGACGGCATTGATCGCCTGACCGAAGGGGCGAAAGTGGAAGTGGTGGAAGCCCAGAGCACCACTACTCCGGAAGAGAAAGCCACCAGCCGCGAATACGCGAAAAAAGGAGCGCGCTCCTGATGCAGGTGTTACCTCCGAGCAGCACAGGCGGCCCGTCGCGCCTGTTTATTATGCGTCCTGTCGCCACCACGCTGCTGATGGTGGCGATCTTACTCGCCGGGATTATCGGTTATCGCGCCCTGCCCGTTTCGGCACTGCCGGAAGTGGATTATCCGACCATTCAGGTGGTCACGCTCTACCCAGGTGCAAGCCCGGATGTCATGACCTCTGCCGTTACCGCGCCGCTCGAACGCCAGTTTGGGCAGATGTCCGGCCTGAAACAAATGTCGTCGCAAAGTTCCGGCGGTGCGTCAGTTATCACTTTACAGTTCCAGCTAACCTTACCGCTGGATGTCGCCGAGCAGGAAGTGCAGGCCGCGATTAACGCTGCCACTAACCTGTTGCCGAGCGATCTGCCTAACCCGCCGGTTTACAGCAAAGTGAACCCGGCAGATCCGCCGATCATGACGCTCGCCGTCACCTCAACCGCCATGCCGATGACCCAGGTGGAAGATATGGTGGAAACCCGCGTCGCGCAGAAAATCTCGCAGATTTCCGGCGTAGGGCTGGTCACGCTTTCCGGCGGCCAGCGTCCGGCTGTTCGCGTCAAACTTAACGCTCAGGCGATTGCCGCCCTCGGTCTGACCAGCGAAACCGTGCGCACCGCTATTACCGGCGCTAACGTTAACTCGGCAAAAGGGAGCCTCGACGGCCCTTCCCGCGCGGTCACGCTTTCCGCGAACGACCAGATGCAATCCGCCGAAGAGTATCGCCAGCTAATCATCGCCTACCAGAACGGCGCACCGATTCGTCTGGGCGATGTCGCAACCGTAGAGCAAGGAGCAGAAAACAGCTGGCTCGGCGCGTGGGCGAACAAAGAACAGGCCATTGTGATGAATGTCCAGCGCCAGCCCGGTGCTAACATTATCTCCACCGCCGACAGCATCCGGCAGATGCTACCACAGCTCACCGAGAGTCTGCCGAAATCGGTGAAGGTGACGGTACTTTCTGACCGTACCACCAATATCCGCGCATCGGTCGACGATACCCAGTTTGAGCTGATGATGGCTATCGCGCTGGTAGTCATGATTATCTACCTGTTTTTGCGCAATATTCCGGCGACCATCATTCCCGGCGTCGCAGTGCCGCTGTCGTTAATCGGCACCTTCGCGGTCATGGTGTTTCTCGATTTTTCAATCAATAACCTGACGCTGATGGCGTTAACTATCGCCACCGGATTTGTGGTCGATGACGCCATCGTGGTGATCGAAAACATTTCCCGCTATATCGAAAAAGGCGAAAAACCGCTGGCGGCGGCGCTCAAGGGCGCGGGTGAAATCGGCTTTACCATTATCTCGCTGACCTTCTCGCTGATTGCGGTGTTGATCCCCCTGCTGTTTATGGGCGATATCGTCGGGCGACTGTTCCGCGAATTTGCTATTACCCTGGCAGTCGCGATTTTGATCTCAGCGGTGGTGTCGCTAACCCTGACACCGATGATGTGCGCACGGATGCTCAGCCAGGAGTCGCTGCGTAAACAGAACCGCTTCTCCCGTGCCTCGGAGAAAATGTTCGACAGGATAATCGCCGCCTATGGTCGTGGACTGGCGAAAGTGCTGAATCATCCGTGGCTGACCTTAAGCGTGGCGCTCAGCACGCTGCTGCTTAGCGTGCTGCTGTGGGTGTTCATTCCGAAAGGTTTCTTCCCGGTGCAGGACAACGGCATTATTCAGGGCACTTTGCAGGCACCGCAATCCAGCTCCTTTGCCAATATGGCCCAGCGGCAACGCCAGGTCGCGGACGTGATTTTGCAGGATCCGGCAGTGCAAAGTTTGACCTCATTTGTTGGCGTTGATGGCACTAACCCGTCGCTGAACAGTGCGCGTTTACAGATCAATCTCAAACCACTGGATGAACGAGATGACCGGGTGCAAAAAGTCATCGCCCGTCTGCAAACGGCGGTGGATAAAGTGCCGGGCGTCGATCTCTTCCTGCAACCAACGCAGGACCTGACTATTGATACTCAGGTCAGCCGCACCCAGTACCAGTTTACCTTGCAGGCCACGTCACTGGATGCGCTCAGTACCTGGGTGCCACAGTTGATGGAAAAACTCCAGCAGCTGCCACAGCTTTCTGATGTCTCCAGCGACTGGCAGGACAAAGGGCTGGTGGCGTATGTCAATGTCGACAGGGACAGCGCCAGCCGTCTGGGGATCAGCATGGCGGATGTCGATAACGCCCTGTACAACGCGTTTGGTCAGCGACTGATTTCCACTATTTATACTCAGGCTAACCAGTATCGCGTGGTACTGGAACACAACACCGAAAATACCCCAGGCCTCGCGGCGCTGGATACCATTCGCCTGACCAGCAGCGACGGTGGCGTGGTGCCGTTAAGCTCAATTGCCAAAATTGAGCAGCGTTTTGCGCCGCTTTCCATCAACCATCTGGATCAGTTCCCGGTAACGACTATCTCCTTTAACGTGCCGGATAACTATTCGCTGGGCGATGCGGTGCAAGCGATTATGGACACAGAGAAGACGCTGAATCTGCCGGTGGATATCACCACGCAGTTCCAGGGCAGCACCCTCGCCTTCCAGTCAGCGCTGGGCAGCACTGTCTGGCTGATTGTCGCGGCGGTGGTGGCGATGTATATCGTGCTCGGCATTCTGTACGAGAGCTTTATTCACCCGATCACCATTCTCTCGACGCTACCCACCGCAGGGGTCGGCGCGCTGCTGGCGTTAATGATTGCCGGTAGCGAACTGGATGTGATTGCCATTATCGGCATTATTTTGCTGATCGGTATCGTGAAGAAGAACGCCATCATGATGATCGACTTCGCGCTGGCTGCTGAGCGCGAGCAAGGCATGTCGCCGCGCGAAGCTATTTACCAGGCTTGTCTGTTGCGTTTTCGTCCGATCCTGATGACCACTCTGGCGGCTCTGCTTGGTGCGCTGCCGCTGATGTTGAGTACCGGGGTCGGCGCGGAACTGCGTCGTCCGTTAGGTATCGGCATGGTCGGCGGTCTGATTGTCAGCCAGGTGCTGACGCTGTTTACCACGCCGGTGATTTATCTGCTGTTCGACCGTCTGGCATTGTGGACCAAAAGCCGCTTTGCCCGTCATGAAGAGGAGGCGTAAGTGAAGTTTTTTGCCCTCTTCATTTACCGCCCGGTGGCGACGATTTTACTGTCGGTTGCCATTACCCTGTGCGGCATACTGGGTTTCCGTATGCTGCCAGTCGCCCCGCTGCCGCAGGTCGATTTTCCGGTGATCATGGTCAGCGCCTCGCTGCCCGGTGCGTCACCAGAAACAATGGCGTCTTCCGTTGCCACGCCGCTGGAGCGCTCACTTGGGCGCATTGCCGGAGTCAGCGAAATGACCTCCAGCAGTTCGCTCGGCAGCACGCGCATTATTTTGCAGTTTGATTTTGACCGGGATATCAACGGCGCAGCGCGCGATGTGCAGGCGGCGATCAACGCCGCGCAAAGTCTGCTACCCAGCGGGATGCCCAGCCGTCCGACCTATCGCAAAGCGAACCCGTCGGATGCGCCAATTATGATCCTCACGCTGACATCCGATACTTATTCGCAGGGTGAACTGTACGATTTCGCCTCGACACAGCTGGCTCCGACGATTTCGCAAATCGACGGTGTCGGTGATGTCGATGTTGGCGGCAGCTCCGCCGTACGCGTCGGGCTGAATCCGCAGGCGCTGTTTAATCAGGGCGTCTCGCTGGACGACGTACGCACCGCCATCAGCAATGCCAACGTGCGTAAACCGCAGGGGGCGCTGGAAGATGGTACTCACCGCTGGCAGATCCAGACTAACGATGAACTGAAAACCGCCGCTGAATATCAGCCACTGATTATTCATTACAACAACGGCGGCGCGGTTCGTCTGGGCGATGTGGCGACGGTGACCGACTCAGTACAGGATGTGCGCAACGCCGGGATGACCAACGCCAAACCGGCTATTTTGCTGATGATCCGCAAGCTGCCGGAAGCCAACATTATCCAGACGGTAGACAGCATCCGCGCCCGTCTGCCGGAATTACAATCCACCATCCCGGCAGCAATTGATCTGCAAATTGCCCAGGATCGCTCCCCTACTATCCGCGCGTCGCTGGAAGAGGTTGAGCAGACGCTGATTATCTCGGTGGCGCTGGTGATTCTGGTGGTGTTTTTGTTCCTGCGTTCGGGTCGCGCCACCATTATTCCCGCCGTTGCGGTGCCGGTTTCGCTGATTGGTACGTTTGCGGCGATGTACCTGTGTGGTTTCAGTCTCAATAATCTTTCGTTAATGGCGCTCACCATCGCCACTGGCTTTGTGGTGGATGACGCCATCGTGGTGCTGGAAAACATTGCCCGTCATCTGGAGGCGGGGATGAAACCGCTACAGGCCGCGCTGCAAGGTACTCGCGAAGTCGGCTTTACGGTGCTGTCGATGAGTCTGTCACTGGTGGCGGTGTTCCTGCCGCTGCTGTTGATGGGCGGATTGCCGGGTCGCCTGTTACGCGAGTTTGCCGTGACGCTTTCTGTCGCCATTGGTATTTCGCTGCTGGTTTCCCTGACGTTAACGCCGATGATGTGCGGCTGGATGCTAAAAGCCAGCAAGCCGCGCGAGCAAAAGCGACTGCGTGGCTTTGGTCGCATGTTGGTAGCCCTGCAACAAGGCTATGGCAAGTCGCTGAAATGGGTGCTCAATCATACCCGTCTGGTGGGCGTGGTGCTGCTTGGCACCATTGCGCTGAATATCTGGCTGTATATCTCGATCCCGAAAACCTTCTTCCCGGAGCAGGACACCGGCGTACTGATGGGCGGGATACAGGCTGACCAGAGTATTTCGTTTCAGGCGATGCGCGGTAAGTTGCAGGACTTCATGAAAATTATCCGTGACGATCCGGCGGTGGATAATGTCACCGGCTTTACCGGCGGTTCACGGGTGAACAGTGGAATGATGTTTATCACCCTTAAACCACGCGGCGAGCGGAGCGAAACGGCCCAACAGATTATCGATCGCTTGCGTAAAAAACTGGCGAAAGAACCGGGAGCGAATCTGTTCCTGATGGCGGTACAGGATATTCGCGTTGGCGGACGTCAGGCTAACGCCAGTTACCAGTACACGTTGTTATCCGACGACCTGGCGGCACTGCGCGAATGGGAGCCGAAAATCCGCAAAAAACTGGCGACATTGCCAGAGCTGGCTGATGTTAACTCCGATCAGGAAGATAATGGCGCGGAGATGAACCTTATTTACGATCGCGACACCATGGCGCGATTGGGAATTGACGTGCAAGCCGCCAACAGCCTGTTAAATAACGCCTTCGGTCAGCGGCAAATCTCGACCATTTACCAGCCGATGAACCAGTACAAAGTGGTGATGGAAGTTGATCCGCGCTATACCCAGGACATCAGTGCACTGGAAAAAATGTTCGTTATCAATAACGAAGGAAAAGCGATCCCGCTGTCGTATTTCGCTAAATGGCAACCGGCGAACGCTCCACTGTCGGTGAATCATCAGGGATTATCGGCGGCCTCGACCATTTCGTTCAACCTGCCGACCGGGAAATCGCTCTCGGACGCCAGTGCGGCGATCGATCGCGCAATGACCCAGCTTGGTGTGCCTTCGACGGTGCGCGGCAGTTTTGCCGGAACAGCGCAAGTGTTCCAGGAGACGATGAACTCACAGGTGATCCTGATTATCGCCGCCATCGCCACGGTATATATCGTACTGGGTATCCTTTACGAGAGTTATGTGCATCCACTGACGATTCTCTCCACCCTACCCTCGGCGGGCGTCGGAGCGCTGTTGGCGCTGCAGCTGTTCAATGCCCCGTTCAGCCTAATTGCGCTGATAGGGATCATGTTATTAATCGGCATCGTGAAGAAAAACGCCATTATGATGGTCTATTTTGCGCTTGAAGCCCAACGGCACGGTAACCTGACGCCGCAGGAAGCTATTTTCCAGGCCTGTCTGCTGCGTTTTCGCCCGATTATGATGACTACCCTGGCGGCGCTGTTTGGTGCGCTGCCGCTGGTATTGTCGGGCGGTGACGGCTCGGAGTTGCGGCAACCATTGGGGATCACCATTGTCGGCGGTCTGGTCATGAGCCAGCTTCTGACGCTGTATACCACGCCGGTGGTGTATCTCTTTTTCGACCGTCTGCGGCTGCGTTTTTCGCGTAAACCTAAACAAGCGGTAACCGAGTAAATGACAGATCTTCCCGACAGCACCCGCTGGCAATTGTGGATTGTGGCTTTCGGCTTCTTTATGCAGTCGCTGGACACCACCATCGTTAACACCGCGCTTCCCTCAATGGCGCAAAGCCTCGGGGAAAGTCCGTTGCATATGCACATGGTCATTGTCTCTTATGTACTGACCGTGGCGGCAATCTCTTTTGTGACTTATACCATTGCCGGTTTTGTACAGAATGTGGTGATCTGTCTGGTGATCGGTATTCTGCTGACACTGGCTACTCTGGTGGTTCTGAAACGTGTCTTCGGAGAGAAGGCTGTCGTACGGAAATAACGTAGGCGCA
>OIEF01000659.1_pt1 | contig 13943 bp, 25 predicted proteins | sample 1581721 | NCBI WGS metagenome assembly OIEF01 (sample SAMN01760908, study PRJEB22395) | human gut metagenome
ATTAAGCATAATATTAGCTAAACTTATGAATATAGCAAACAATAAAATATATAATCTCTATTTGAATAAAGTTGAGAAAGAGTCATGTTAATGATAGCGAGAAATTACAATTTTATATGGAGAAAGAAATGAAAGAATATAATACTTCTACATTAGCAAAAGAATTTTATATTCACAAAAACAAACTCCTTCGCATAACATATACAAAGTTATGAGAGGAGTTTATTTTTATGGATTATGAAATAATGATGAATGGAAATGTAAAAATAGGTACATATGCTCCAGATTTTGAGGCAAACACCACAATGGGGCAAATAACATTAAATCAATATAAAGGAAAATGGGTTGTGCTTTTTTCTCACCCAGGAGATTTTACCCCAGTATAAGCATACAATTTGGGGAAATATCAGAAACGCTTGATATTGCTTAACATTTCTTTAATCGATAACATACTCTAAAATGAATAAAAATTGCCACAAAATCGATCGTGAGGCGATTAATTAGGAAGATTTTTATTTTCCTGTTCCTGCAAAATTATCCAATGGATAATTTTGACAGGGTAAATGAGTTTGTGGTATTATATAAATTAGTTAATAGTAAGTTATTGTGGAGGTATTTATGAAAAAGAAAGCTATATTAACAATAGCATTTTTAATTAGTTTATTACCAATGTTATTAAATCAATATGGAGGAATGAAAGGCGTACAAGAAATTAGTGGCTTAATTAACTTGCTTAATCCAATAGGAATAATATCTGTATTATTATTTATTATAGGTGTATGGGGCTCTTTTAAGAATAAGAAAATAAATAGAATACTAGGAGTATTTGGAACAATAGGAATTGCGTTTTCAGAAATATATAAGTTCTTTACTTGGCACATAATGAATATAACAGGAAAAATGAGTATTCATAATAGTATTGAATTTGCTTTCCCAGAGTTTTATATTGGATTAGCAACTTCTTTAATTATGATATTTATTTATCTCTGTATTGATAAACTAGTAAAAGAATAACAAATTACAAGTCATAGAGCAGATAATTAGTTGATAATTATCTGCTTTTATGATAGAATAAGCAAAATAGTAATTTATAGGAGGAAAAATAAAGATGAACAAGAAAAAAATTATAAGGACTTGTGTTGTAATATTTGTGATTATTTTTGTTGCTGTATGTATCGCAATAGTTCAGTTTTCAAAACATGATTTAGAAGAAACAAAAAAGGGTTTAAATAAATCTCAGGAAAAGTATGGTTGGGTTGAAAAAGAAACTGTTGATGTTTTGGTTGCAAAATTCAATACAGAAGTAGTTGATAATAGCTCATTAAATCCAGCATCAACTGATTATTTAACTGAAAGTAATAATCAATACTGGTATGGACTGATTGAGGGAGTTTATTTAGTAGTCGTTCCAGAAAAATATACTGGAGATAAAACAACAGAAACTGTAAATTATACGCTTTTATATGTAGATAAATCTAGCAAATACGAATCGGATGCTATTTCATATACTAAATATTTAATTAAAGCAAATAATAGTCAAATAACGGATTCAGAAATTGATACATTATTAGAAGATGCAAAGACTAAAGCTAACTCTGGTAAAACAGCAAATAACGGAAAAGGTATTTCAATCGGCTATACAGAGAAAGATGAAGCATATCAATATCAAGTTTTAAGATTATATAAGTAATTACAAATTAAACTATAATTTAAGTTACAATTTATATAATAGTTTTATAATTTTATGGGGCGATCAAAAGTCGCCTCTATATTTTTTGAGTATCCCGCTAAAAGCCATGCTTTTAGGCTCTTATTGGAATTCGGGACGTCTCCCTCTTCCTGCAAAATTATTTGATTAGAATAATTTTGAAAGAATAGCCTAATATTATTGAGAAAAATAGACAAATATGATATATTATATGTGAATTTGGAGGATAAAAATGGAAATAGTAAAACCTTTTGTAAAATGGGCTGGTGGAAAAGGAAGCTTAATATCTCAATTAACAAACTTTTACCCATTTGAATTAAAAGATGGAATTATAAATAAATATGTTGAACCATTTGTAGGTGGTGGAGCTGTTTTAATAGATATATTACAAAAATACAGTGTAAAATCTGCGTATGCTTTCGATATAAACATCGATTTAATAAATTGTTACAATGTTATCAAAACAAATGTGGAAGATTTGATTGAAGCGTTAAAAGAAAAAGAAGAAAATTATTTTAAATTAGAAACAGATAATAAACAAGATTATTTTTATGAAATTAGAAAGGAATATAACTCATATAGAATTGATGAACAAGAATTAAATGTAAAAAGAGCATCAGAGTTTATATTTTTAAATAGAACTTGTTTTAACGGATTATACAGAGTAAACAAAAGTGGTGAGTTCAATGTGCCATTTGGTAAGTATAAAAATCCAACTATATGTGATGCAAAAAATTTAAGAAATTTATCCAAACTTTTCGAAAATGTTACTTTTCAATATGGTGATTATAAGGAAAGTAATAAATATATAGACAATAATACTTTTGTATATTTTGACCCACCATATAGACCATTATCAGTAACATCTGCATTTACATCTTATACAAAAGAAGATTTCAACGATAACAATCAAAAAGAACTTGCGGAATACTTTAAAAAATTAGATTACAAAAATGCAAAATTAATGTTGAGCAATTCAAACCCTAAAAATACAAATAAGGATGATAATTTCTTCGAAACAATTTATGATGGATTCAATATTAATGAAGTTTTTGCAAAAAGAATGATTAATTCAAATGCTAAAGGAAGAGGAACAATTTCAGAATTGGTTATTACAAATTATGAGGAGATTAATGAATGTATCACGGAAAATTCTTTTTTGAAGATAGCAGTTTCAAATTAATAGAAAATGACACTTTCAAAACATTAACAAATTTTGAAGAAAAAACATTTGATATGATTTTTGCGGATCCGCCATATTTTTTATCGAACAATGGTATTACTTGCAGTGGTGGAAAAATGGTAAATGTCAATAAAGGTGATTGGGATAAAACATTAGGAATAAAGGAAAAACACGAATTTAACAAAAAATGGATAAAACAATGTTATCGAATATTAAAAGATGATGGGACAATTTGGATTAGTGGAACATTACATAACATATATTCAATAGGTATGGCTTTAGAGGAAGAAAGATTTAAAATAATAAACAATATAACCTGGCAGAAAACTAACCCACCACCTAATTTAGCTTGTAAAACATTTACTCATTCTACAGAAACTATACTTTGGGCAAGAAAAGACATTCCAAAAGCAAAATACAAATTTAACTATAAACTAATGAAAGAATTAAATAATAATAAGCAAATGAAAGATGTCTGGACAACAAGTCTTACAAAACCTTCAGAAAAAAAGCAGGGAAAACATCCAACACAGAAACCTTTAGAAATACTAGAAAAAATAATATTGGCATCAACAAATGAGAATGATTTGATTTTAGATCCCTTTTGTGGTAGTAGTACAACAGGCATTGCTTCAGTAAAATTAAATAGGAAATATATAGGAATTGATAATTCAAAAGAATATTTAGATTTATCGATAAGAAGATATAAAGAATTATATAAGGAGTGATGAAAATGGCAAGAGATTTTGCACAATGGTTATTAACATTTACAGATAGTATAGCAAATTATAAATATTATATTGATTTCGAAACAATATATAAAAATGCTGAAGAACACAAAATTGAACTAAATATGATGAATTCTTTGATAGGAAGCAAAACAATAGAAAATGATTTTGAGAAATTGGTAATTAAATATCCAGAAGTAATAAAATGTATTCCTACGTTACTAGCAGTAAGACAATATGAAATCATTGTTTTAGATGATGAAGGAAATAAATTAGAATATAATTTTAAAAATATGAATTATAGTATCGACCAATATAAAGTTTTTATGAGAGAAACAGGATTGTTTAATTTATTAGAAAAACATCTAGTAAATAATTTATATGATTATGTTTTAGGAGTAGAATCAGGACTTAATTCAAATGCTAGAAAAAATCGTGGCGGACACTTAATGGAAGATGTGGTTGAAAGATTTATTCAAAAGGCTGGCTTTAAGAAGAATGAAACATATTTTAAAGAAATGTACTTACAAGATATTGAACAAAAATGGAAATTAGATATGTCATTTATTAGCAATAAAAATACTTCAACAAAAAGATTCGATTTCGTTGTGAAAACAGATAATTGTATTTATGGAATAGAAACAAACTTTTATGCATCAGGAGGTTCAAAACTAAATGAAACAGCTAGAAGTTACAAAATGATTGCAGAAGAAGCGGATAAAGTAGTTGGATTTGAGTTTGTTTGGTTTACAGATGGAATAGGATGGATATCAGCAAGAAATAACTTAAGAGAAACATTTGACAATATGGATAATATTTTCAATATTAATGATATGAAAAATGGAGTGATGAAAGAATTGTTTAAATAATAAAGTAGTATCAAAAATAAACCAACTCACATACTATATACAAAAACTATGTAGGAGGTTTATTTTTTATGGACTATGAAATAATGATGAATGGAAATGTAAAAATAGGACAAATGGCTCCAGAGTTTGAAGGTATATCAACACAAGGACCAATAAGTTTAAGTAACTATAAAGGAAAATGGGTAGTACTATTCTCGCATCCTCGGTGATTTTACCCCCGTATGAGCATACAATTTGGGGAAATATCAGAAACGCTTGATATTGCTTAACATTTCTTTAATCGATAACGTACTCTAAAATGAATAAAAATTGCCACAAAATCGATCGTGAGGCGATTGATTAGGAAGATTTAAATAATTTGGAAGGAGAAAATTCAAAGTATATTATATTACCAGAATATATAACAAAAGATAGAAATTTAACAGATAAAGAAAAGAGCATTTATTCAATGATTCTATCATTAAGTAAAAATCAAGAATGTATAATGTCAAATTCATACATAAGCTCTATGCTAAATATATCAAAAGTACATAGCTCAAGACTAATTAGTTCTTTAAGAGATAAAGGCTATATTAATGTTAAAATAGTATATAAAGAAAATTCAAAAGAAATACTAAAAAGAATTCTTACACCTATTAACAAATGTGTTAATACCTATAAACAAATTAGGACAAGACCTATTAACACAGATATTAAAGATATATTAAAGAATAATAATATAAATTATAATAATTGGAAATATAAAAGTGACAGGGATTATAGCGATTTTGATTTTAGTAAATTTTATGCTAATAATTTTTAGATGATACATATTGTAAAGAATTCAAATTTGTGTTATTATTATTATTAATCAATAATTAAAATGAGGAAAATTATGTATCAGTTTTATATGCCAAAAAAAATAACAAGTGATTTAAAGAGTATTAACAAGTTAATAAATATATATAATAAAATAACTGATATTGAAGACGATGAAATTACATTTAATTTTTCACCTACTAATTGGATGTCGGGAGAACTCTTTGCTTTATTTGGCGCTTTAACATATAATTTATATAAGAAATATGGTAAAAAAATATTTGTTGCTGGTATATCAGATGATATACATGAAGTACTTAAAGGAAATAATTTTTCAAATGTTATTATAAATATGGAGAATGGTAGTACTAAAAAAAATTCAATTAAATTTACTAATTTTAAAAAACAATTAATACAGGGAAATAAAAATTGTTTTGCTGAATATTTAAAGGAGGAACTAAGTCCAAAATTAGAGTTATTAGGTACGGAAATTGAATATATAATAACAAATTTAAGTGAGATATTTATTAATTCAAGAACACATGGAAATACAACAGATATTTTCTGTTGTGGTCAAAAGTATCCTAAAATAAGTAAAATTAGATTAATACTTGTGGATTTAGGAGTTGGAATACCTTTTAATGTAAGAAATAAAATAGAAAAAATATCTGATATAGAGTGCATAAGATGGGCTATAGAGAAGGGAAACACAACTAAGGATTTAACAAAAGATACTGGAGGGCTTGGATTAAATTCAGTTTTGAATTTTGTTGATCAGCATAATGGAAATTTGAGTATTATTTCATATTGTGGGCAATATAGTTATAAAGAGAATATAATGAAGGACTCCATGAACTGCTTTGATGGCACAATAGTATATATTGATTTTGATTATACTGCGCTTAAATCTATTGACATATTATTTAAGAGAATAAAAAAAGATAATATTGAATGGAGTTTTTAAAGGAGGTAAAAATGTTTAATAAAGAATATAAGGTTATAATAAAAGAATTTATTGAAAATAAATATGCACATAATCCAGAAGATGGAGAAAAGATTGTAAAGGATATTCAAAAAAAATACACTGGGGATTGTGATTTAATTTTAGATTTTAATGATATAGATTCAGTTAATACAGCATTCATAAATAAAATTATACATGGTTTGTATGAGAAATATCCTGTTGAAGTATTGAATAAATATTTCAAACTAAAAAACTACAACGAATTAATAAAAGAAACAATTATAAAAGTTATTGAAAATTACAAAGAGGTAAAAAATGATTTGCAATAAATTTGTAGATAATAGTCATCTAGTAGAAAAAGCAAATAAATATATTGTGGATACAAATATATTAATTTATTTGTTTGGTGATACTGCATTAAAAACTGAAACAAAAAAGATTAAAATGCTATCAGATAAATATAATCAAGCATTAAATTTAGGATGCAAAATATACATACCAGCTGTTGTTATTTCGGAATTCATAAATAGATGGCATAAGCTAGAGTTTGAGAAATTAAAAAGGATTGAAAAAGATAACAAATTAAATTATAAAAAAGATTATAGAAATACTGAGAAATACAAGGAAAATAACAAATTTATTATAAAAACAATAAAAAGCAGTATTTTAAGTAGATGCATAATGATAAATGATAATTTTAATGATGAAGATAAAGAAAAATTGTTTGCAGATAATGATGAACAAGATTTTAATGATGTTTTAATTATTAATATGGCTAATAAAAATGACTGTTACTTATTATCAGCAGATATAGATGTAAAAAAAATTTCGATTTGTTAATATATATAGTTTTAAGAAAGGACTTGAAAAGAAGCTAAATCAGAGTTAACATCACACAACAAAGGTGGTGAGAATTATGAATTTAGAAGAATTTTTGAATAATAAAAAGCTTGATGTATTACAAATACTATTTAATGCAATAGCAGAAGATTTAGCAATCATAACTAAAGACGATAAAAGTAATTTAGAAATTGTAGATAGTCAACTAAATTATCAATATCAAAAATTAAAAGAAGAGTTTCAAAAGAGTGGATTTGAACATAAAGATAAGATAGCTAAATACTTTACAGCATATATGGATATGTATGATGAAATTATTGCATATTATAATCAAAAGTATTTTAAAGAACGGAGTAAAAACTGGAATAAAATTAATGGCAGAAACAATAAAATAAAGCTAAAAGTAAGTGTAAACTAAAAAACACTTACTTTTTTTATGAAAAAATATGTATATCTAATTGTTATACATAAAATAAAACGCATATAAGCTAAAAACCTCGTTTTTAGGCTGGTAAGTGGGATTAGTATAACTCCCTGTTCCTGCAAAATTATCCATTGGATAATTTTGACAGGATAAATGAGTTTGTGGTATTATATGAATTAGAAAAATAGTAATTTATGGAGGTAATATTTATGAAAATAGCAGTAACATATGATAATGGAGAGATTTTTCAACATTTTGGACATACAAAACAATTTAAAATTTATGAAATAGAGAACGATGAAATAAAGGCTGAAGAAATTATTGATACAAATGGTAGTGGACATGGTATATTAGGAGAATTTTTGATAACAAATGAAGTAGAAGTTTTAATTTGCGGTGGACTTGGAAGTGGTGCAAAAAATATTTTGGAAGAAAATAATATTAAGGTTTATCCTGGAGTTGAAGGAAATGCAGATGAAGCTATAAAGGATTATATCAATAATAAATTAGAATATGATTTAAATAAAAAATGTGTGCATCAAAATCACTCACATGAACATGATTGCGATAGTCATGATTGTTCAAAAGATAAAGGTGGATGCAAAGGAAATAAGTAATAAATATGAGGTGGGTTTATAGTGAGTATAAATACCAAAAGATATGATAAAGAAAAAATAATTCATAATATACCATTTTTCTCTAATTTAAATCAAGAAGAAAAAGAAAAAATTAAAGAATGTATGTTAATCAAAGAATTCAAAAAAGGTGATTTAATACAAAGAGGAGAAAATGATTGCTTAGGACTAATAATGCTTATTAGTGGTGAAATAAGAACATATATTATGTCCGAAGAAGGTAGAGAAATTACACTTTTTAGATTAAAAAGAGATGATTGTTGTATGTTATCAAATTCATGCAAAATAAAAGAAATAACATTTAGCACATATATGATAGCAGAAAAGAAATGTAGTTTATGTATAATAAATTCTAATCTATTTGATAATTTATGTAATAAAAATATTTATATTAAATGCTTCATGTACGAACTTTTAACTAAAAGATTCTCAACAGTTATGTGGGTGATGCAACAAATTTTATTTAATAAATTTGATAAAAGATTAGCACAATTTTTGGTTAATAAGTCAATTGAAACTAATAGTAATAATATAAAAATGACACAAGAAGAAATATCTAAAGATATAGGATCTGCAAGAGAAGTTGTTGCTAGAATGCTAAAACAATTTGAAAATGATGAAATAATTGAAATGAAAAGAAAGAACATTTTTATTAAAGATATAGAAAAATTAAAAAATATTTAATTAATGTGATTAAGTTACAGAAAGTAAAAAATAAATATGCTAGAATACATTTAGTTAATATTTAAGGGGGCTAATTATGACGATAAAACTTAATGACAATCAAGAAATAGTTAATACTATAAGAGAAGGGTTAAAAAGAACAGGTGGATATTGTCCATGTAGAATTGAAAAAACAGAAGATACTAAATGTATGTGTAAAGAGTTTAAAGAACAAATAAAAGATCCTAACTTTGAAGGATATTGTCATTGTATGCTTTACTATAAATCTATTGATTAGGAGGAATTAAAAATGAATGAAAATGTTTTAAATTTAAATAATTTTAAGGATGAGATTAACAATACTGATAAAATAGTATTAATTGATTTTTATGCAGATTGGTGTGGTCCATGTAAAATGTTAGCACCAGTAATAAAAGAAATATCTGAAAAGTATAAGGATAAAATAAAAGTATGTAAAGTAAATGTAGATAATAATCAAGAATTAGCTGTAAAGTATAATATAACCAATATTCCTACATTATTGTTTTTTAAAAATGGTAGTTTGGTAAATTCTTCAATTGGATTTGTTTCAAAATCTGAATTAGAAGAGATTATAAATAACTTTAAATAACAGGAGAAAATATAATGGAAAAAAAGTTAAAAATAAAAGTAGAAAATTGCCCTCAAAATCATAAATGTCCAGCAGTAAATGTTTGTCCAGTTGGAGCATTAAGTCAAAAAGATTTTGAAGCACCTAAAATAGATTATGATAAGTGCATAAGATGTGGCAAATGCTCAAATTTTTGCCCGATGAATGCATTAGTTTTAGAACAAAAATAGTAATAGAAAGGAATGAAATTATGAAAAAAATTTATGTAGGAATAACGATACTGATATTAATAGTTGGTGGTGTAATTATGTTCTATGATAAAGATGACAATGGGAACAAAGCAACTATAAAATATGTTTCAATGAATGAAATACAAAAAATTATGGATAAAGAAATAAATTATATAATTTTAGATGTAAGGACAATTGAAGAATATAATGAAGGACATATTCCAAATGCGATATGTATTCCTAATGAAGCAATTGATAAAAATGTTTATGAAAAATTATCAGATAAAAACCAATTATTGTTAATATATTGCAGAAGTGGAAATAGAAGCAAACAAGCCACTAAAAAATTAAGCGAATTAGGATATACTAATTTAATAGAATTTGGTGGAATTATTGATTGGACAGGTGATATTGAAAAACAATGAAATTGAATGAGGTGTTGAAATGTTATTTATAGAATATCCAAAATGTTCTACATGCCAAAAGGCAAGAAAGTTTCTAGAAAGTAAAGATTTTAAATTTGAATCAAGAAATATAGTTTTAGAAAAACTAAATACTGAAGAATTAGACAAAATAATAAAAAAATCAAAAAAGGATATTAATAAATTTTTTAATACAAGTGGTCTTAAATATAGAGAATTGGGATTGAAAAATAAATTAAAAGAAATGTCATATGATGAAAAATTAAAAATATTATCAAGTGATGGTATGCTCGTAAAAAGACCTATCCTAATATGTAGTAATAATATTCTTATTGGTTTTAAGCAAAAAGAATGGGAAGAAATATAGTTAAAATTTAAAAATTTAAATGGAGGTATTTAATAATGAAAGAATTAGTAATAAAGAAATGTCTAAAATGTGGTGCTTTGGTTGAAGTAATTCAAGATTGTACATGTGATAATTGTGGTATTCAATGTTGTGGAGAAGAAATGAAAATAATTAAATCAAATAGTGTTGATGCATCATTTGAAAAGCATGTACCACAATATGAAATAAAAGGAGATATGATTGAAGTTAAAGTAAATCATGTTATGGAAGAAGAACACTATATTGAATGGATTGCATTTGTTGATGATAAAAGAGTTGGTAAAAAATTCTTAGTTCCAAATGAAGACGCTATTGTAGAATTTCCATACATAAAAAATAGTACAATTTATGCATATTGTAATAAACATGGATTATGGAAAAATGAAGTTAAATAATTAAAAAAATAAAAAATCTAAAATAATGGAGTGGCACAGATAAATTACCATAAATAGGGCAGATGATTAGTTGAAAATTATCTGTCCTTTGTGATATAATGCAAACAATAATTAGTAAATTATCGCTTGGATTGAGTTTATGAAATGAGAGGTGTTTTATGAAAAAGAAAGTAATAATAGTAGTAGTAATTATAGTTTTAATGATTTTATTAGTTCCAATACCTTTTAAATTAAGAGATGGTGGTACAGTAGAATGGAAGTCTTTAACTTATTCAATAGCCAATGTTCATAGTATTTATGCAGTTGGAAATGAAAGTAATAAGTATGAGTTAGGATATAAAGAAGGAATAGTAATAAAAATCTTTAATATGACAGTTTATAACAATACAAAGTATAGTCTTAAAGAAGAATTTGCAATTATAGACAACAGTAAAGAATTTGACTGTAACAACATTGAAGAAGAAATTTATAGAGATGATGAATATATTTATTATTTACCTTGTGAGAAAAGTCAGTATATAAAAGTAATATATGCACCTAATGAATACCAAGAGGGTTTAAAATCATCACTTGCAGATGGAAATATTAAAATAAGTGATTTAGATAAATTTAATATTGAATATATAAAAAAAGAAATTACAAATTAGAAACAGAAATTACAAATTTGTGTGAGCATAAAAAGCAACTTAGGTACAATATTTAGCATGTTATGTATGCAAATATTGTATCTTTTTTTAAATCTTATTATAATAAATTTAGTAGCTACAAAAAGGAGATGGTAAAAAGTGATTATTAATATGGTTGAAAAACCAGATATAAAAGAAACAAAAATTACAATAGAGTGCAGTAAAGCAGACAGTCAAATATTAAAGATAATCTCTCTAATAAACAATTTTGAAAATAATGATAGAAAAATCATTGGAATTTCAAAAGGAGAAACATATTGTATTGAACAAGAAAGTATTTTGTATTTTGAAACAGTAGATAGAAAGACTTTTTGCTATACAGCAGATGGAGTATATGAAATAACACTAAAATTATATGAAATAGAAGAAAAATATGAAAATACAGACTATATCAGAATATCTAAATCAAGTATAGTTAATTTAAACAAAATTAAATCAATAAGACCAGATTTTGGAGGCAAAATATTAGCAACAATGGAGAACAATGAAAAAATATATATTTCAAGACAATATGTACCAGTATTAAAAAGAAAACTAGAAATTGGAGGTAATTAGGTATGAAAAAGGTAATAGAAATAATAAGTCAAATACCAAAATATACAGCATATTCCTTTTCAATGAGTATGGTTGTATTTATGGTAATAAGTTTAATTGTAGGAGTGGAATCAATGTCAACAAGTAGGCTAATACAACTATTGATTATATGTATTGTAGCAGCTATTTTACAAATGATAGCTTTTAGTGATATTTGTATAAAGAAATTAGCATATACAAAAAGATTAGTAGTATTTATGTTTCCGTTTTTAGTTGTAATAACAGCATTTGCAGTAAAATTTGAATGGTTTCCAATAGAAAGTATTGGAGCATGGGGGATATTTATAGGTATATTTTTGATTTGTTTTATAGTAAGTACAATATTATTTGAAATTTATTTTAGAATAACAGGAGATAAATATACAGGAATACTTAATGAATATAAAAACAAAAGAAAATAAAAAATGGCTTAAATTTATTATAGATATAGTAACAGAGTAGTTGTTATTAAATTACAATAATTAGGACAGGTTGAAAATATATGTCCTTTATTGTATAATCACATAACAGATTATAGTAAGTTGTAAAGGAGATGTGTTTTGTGAAAAAGAAAATCATATTATCTATTGCATTTGTTTTAAGTTTATTGCCAATGTTATTAAATCAATATGGAGGAGCTAGAGGCGTTCAAGAAATATCAGGTTTAGGTAATTTATTTAATCCAATAGGACTTGTATCTGTGTTGTTATTTATAATAGGTGTATGGGTATCTTTTAAAAATGTTAAAGTAAATAAGATATTAAGTATTTTAGGTGTAGTAGGTATTGTTATTTCTGAAATTTATCAATTCTTAACTTGGCATATACTAACTATTACAGGAGAAATGAGCATACAAAATAGCATTAATTTTGCTTTTCCTGAATTTTATATAGGATTAGCAATATCTTTAATTATGATTGTTGTTTATTTTGTAATTGATAAATTTGTAAAAGAATAACAAATTACAATTTATATAATAGTTTTATAAATTTATGAGGCGACCAAAAGTCGCCTCTATATTTTTTGAGTATCCCGCTAAAAGCCACGCTTTTAGGTGTAAATGGGAGTTCGGGGTGACTCCCTGTTCCTGCAAACTTTAAAAAAGTTTGAAAAAAACGAAAAAATTTTAAAAATTTGCAACATTTGATAAAATTTTTGGCTTCATATATATAGAAATGTGAGGTGATGAAATTTGATAAATATGAAAAAGTTTTACTGTATTTCTATATTGTAATTTAAATAAAAAGAGATAATAATTCTCTTTTTAGCATAACATTTACCAGAAGTGTTATGAAGGAGTTAAAAAGTAATGCGAATTACCAATACAGAAATACAAGGCACGAAGTATGTTCAAATTTATTTGACAGAAGAAGAACTCCAGAAAAAAGAAACAAATGATTTAATTAAAAAGTATAAACAAGAAAAATATAGCGTGGCTATTTTCGTAAGTGGAAAAGAGAATTATCCCGAGATTCTTGAAAGAATAATTACGAAACAAGTGGAATTAAACAAAAATGTATGCTAACATGAAAACAAGCAATATCAGGCGAGATTTGGAGGATAAAATGACAGTTGTACGGATATTGTAGATTGTCTAGAGATGAAGATAAAGAAAACTATGCAAGTATTGAAGAACAAAAAAGAATTATTCAAGACTATGCAATTTCTCGTAATTGGACCATCTCAGACTTCTACATAGATGACAATGTTTCGGGATATACCTTTAATAGACCTGCATTTTCAAAAATGATGGAAAAAGTAAAAGGAGGAAAAATTGATGTAGTCATAGCAAAGGATTTATCAAGAATTGGAAGACATAACGGACGAGTA
>OIEF01000661.1_pt1 | contig 13922 bp, 9 predicted proteins | sample 1581721 | NCBI WGS metagenome assembly OIEF01 (sample SAMN01760908, study PRJEB22395) | human gut metagenome
TTCCGCTTTGCTGATAGCCCATATTGTTCTGCATGGGCATTCCGCTTTGCTGATAACCCATATTGTTCTGCATAGGCATTCCGCCTTGCTGATAACCCATATTGTTCTGCATGGACATTCCGCTTTGCTGATAGCCCATATTGTTCTGCATACCGTTCCTTATTTGTTCACACAGTCTCATTAACTGCATTCCGTCATCAAACGCTCTCATAAGCTCATTCCTTACAGTACCGATTGACGAATCAACATACATTGATATATCGGTTATGAACGGATGATTTACGATGAATTTTGCTTTTAAAGAAGATATTCTTTGCGGCGATGACGATGTGTTTGTATCACGAACATACGGCTGAAGTGCAAGCGGAACATCAAGCATACCGTTTTGCCCCGAAAATGAGTTTGTTGTATCAAACTGACTGCCAAAACCGCTGTTCCTGCCCTGACGGTTATCATAGCGGTCATACTCATCAGGAATTCCGTCACGGTCGGAATCCTGCAGAGTTGTATATCCAAGCTCAAGCCAAAAGTCCTGCAGCTGTGAAAAATCAAAAATTTCAGGATTGCTGTTTTTGAAATCTCTGCCTATTGTAAAATAGAATTTTCTGTTATTAAAATCTACAACAAGCTTTTCGTTTGTACCGGCACTTGCCGACTGAACAAATGCCGAATATTTCTGTCTGTTCTGTTCACGCTGTTCAAGATGAGCTTTAACATCTGCTAATGTCCTGTTTTTCCAGCCTGATGAAAGCGAACTGAGCTTGTGCTTACAGTCGCTGCAAAGATAACCGTCTGAAAGCTTTTGCCTTGTGAGGGCGTTTACCTTGTCACCGCAAAGGTCACAATATTTCTTTTCAAATAGTCCCATAAACATTCTCCTTTACAAAAGATTCACGATTTTCTTCTGAATATTTGTAGCATCAATAACTGATATTGTGCCATCACCGTTTGTGTCTGCAATTTTAAAAGTGTAATCGTCAAATTCTTCAAGCCCGACAATGTATTTTTGAACCAAGGTTGCGTCCACAACATTAATATCACCATCCATATTGACATCATACGGAACAGTAATTTTTACTACAAGGTTAACATCTTTCTTAACAACATTCACTTCATATACCCGTGTTACGCATTGCGGTTTGCTTACAGTAATGACATATTTGCCCGGAACTGTTTCATAATACACATATAAGGGTTTTGCATTACTGTTTACCGTTTCATGTGTATAGCTGCCATTATAGACGCCGTCAGGAGTGTATTTATCAAACTTAATAGTAATAGTGTCATCCGGTAAGCCGCCCGTTCTTAAATCCAGTATAATACGGGCCTTAACCTTTTGCGTAACTTTAACAGATACACTGTAAATGACATCACCGTTTTCACCCGTGACAGCACACCTGAAATGAGTTTCATCAAAATCCGTATTCGGTCTGATGCTCAAAGCATTTGTTTTTGTACCCTTGAAGGAAAATTTGTTTGATGTGGATGAGTTGTCACTTATGTTGATCCACACAGATCTTGCTACACCGGTGGGTGTTCTTCTCCTTACTTTCATCTGCCACTGATAGCTTGCGGCATTGTTGGCAGTAACCGATATAGTTCCTTCTTTGCCTTTCATAATTTCTGCCTCAGTGAACTGATGTGAAAATGAAGGTGATTTATCTGCAACAACGTAATATGCCCAAATATAATATTGACCTGTGGTTTCATCCTGAAGAATTGTCGCCTGACCGTCGTCGTTGTACAAGCCACATACTGCGTTCTTGGCAACCGCATATCCTCTGTTCATATTAAAGTATAGCTGACAACAATACATACCGCTGTCAAAAGCTTCTCCGTCGTTGAGCTTTCTGCTAACTTTGTTGTTTTTGTACTCATACCACTCAATATAATCAAAACTGTAGTAAGTGCTGTTTATCGGAGTTGCCGTAGTTGAGGGGATTTTCCGCTGTTCAGGTTTCTCCAAGCCTAAAAATCCAATTATAGGAATTTCTGTCTTCTCAAGAAGTCCCGGAAAGTTACATTTTCCCGAATAAAAAGTACCGCTCTTTGAACCCGTTACTTTACATCTAAAGACAACATCTTTCCACCCTGAGTCAGGTCCTACAAGTTCTGCGTAGGTCTGAAATTTAAGATGGTCTGTAAAAACACCCGAAAATTTCGAGTTAGGTCTGTTGGTTTTATCGGAGAGGTTAACCCAGCTTAGGCTCGGATACTTTGCCTGCCATTGATAGGTAAAGGTTTCGTCTGTACTGCCGCCGTTTACTCCCACGATAATGTTAAGGACATCTCCTATGTAAACCTCGGTGTCGATATATTTGATATAAGCCTGAGCCGCAGCGTTTGCGGTTATGGCTGTCATAGGAAGAGCCGTTAAAAGCATAAGCATACACAGAACAACACTCGAAATACGCTTTACTTTTTTCTTGATTTTCATAAAAATCCCTCCTTTATGCCCAAGGGTCAACCGAAGCCGGAGTTCGTATATCAGAGAGTGCAAGATTACGCCATAAGAACCATTGATTGCCCTTTCTGCGAAGCTCAATCGGACGAGGTGAATCTGCTCCCGACGACTGAACCTGAACCTTTGCATAACCCTCGCTCTGATAGGTATATGCATACTCGGAAACGGTTATTTTGTACGGAACATTCGGTGTATAATCGTTCTTCACGGATGAACCCTCAAAATATGAGCGAGGAATATATCCCCTGCCCTTGATTCTGTCACGCAAAAACTGAACATCCATCCCGTTCATCGGCTGAGGTCCTTTTAATACATTAAGCATTTCTATTGTGTTTTCCGGACTTTCATCATATTCAAGCAACACAAGCATAGCAAATGCCGCTGTTGAAAGAGGTGACGAAAAGTCAAGCTCCGGCATTTTTTTGAGTTCATCTGCATTTTTCGGATAATCGGCAAATACAAATGTTTTGCTTTTGTGCATCGCATTATTTACCGCTCCCGAAACGGCCTTTGAAACATTGTTTTTTACAGCCTGATTTGTCATATTTTTTAAGCTGTCAAATATACCCATAAACAGTACCTCCTTTTTAAAGTGCGTCAAGTGCGGCGGCAAGATAATCTGCCGTTACGGATGAATAAAAAAACGAGCTTATTTTTCCGAATTGTTTTGCCTGTTTAACCCTGTCGGCAAGGTCGGGATATGCCTGTTCGTCACAGAGCAGAGCCGTTTTACAGCTTGGCAAATATTCCTTTACTTTTCCACACAGCTCAAGCCGTTTCTCAATAGTTGAATCGGCAAGTCTTGTGACATCCATAAGTAAAACATCAACTCTTTCTGCAATGCACAAATCAAGAATTTTCCCGTCTTGATTCGGTGAAACATTCTCAATACAAAATCTTCCCTTCTTTACAAGGGCATTTTGAATAGCCTCACTGAGCAAATTATTCTGAACACTGAGCAAAATTTTCTTCAACGGACATCACCCCTTTTCACCTATATCTTTCACTTATATTGTACAATTTTGCGATAGAATATGAATGTGCCAAACGGCATATTTCACAACATAAACAAAAAAAGCACAGCCGCCCGATTGTTCGGACAGCTGTGACCTTGTGCTAAAAATATTTACGGTGGGTAATTAAAAGGGGGGTAAATAATAAAATAATTATGCTTTGTTCTTAACAGCGCCTATAATGTAAAGTACAGGGATAGCAAGACCGCAGATAAGAGAGAATACATTGAACTGTGATCCGCCTATCATGCTGATAATTTCGCCTGCAATACACATAACCGCAACAACAACGCCCCATACAATACATGTATTTGCCTTGTGCGGAAGTTTTGCGTTGATAACGCCGATAATACCTGCAACAAACTCAGCAACCGCACTGATAAGTGCGAAAACGCCGCCGACATAAAGCATAGTCATATCGTATGTACCGTCGTTAAAAGCTGCAAGTGCGGCGATACCGAGAATGGCGATGATTGATACAATCAATGCAATAGCACCGAATACAATCATAAGGATTCCCGTTACTTTAAGAAAAGTTGAACCTTTTGCCTCCATAGTTTTTCCTCCTGTCATTAAATAATAAATTTTATGCACCTTTGTCTTTGATTATTAATCGGACAAAGATAGCGTTTTGCACAAAAGATATTCACCGTCTGAGCAGTTTATATCCTGTAATTGTATTATACTGTTTTAACAGCAAAAAAATATGTGCCAAACGGCACATATTCAGAAAAAAGTATTTATTTGTCGTTAATTCTATCGTCAAGGATTACAAGTCCCGCCTCTCTTGCCTTTACGGCAAGCTCTGTTCTTGACTTAAAGCCTGTTTTTTCAAGCATATACTGTATATAGTTCTTGACAGTGCCCGGAGCAATGTAAAGTCTTTTGGCAATTTCCGTGTTTGTATCACCGCTTGTCAGTTCACGCAAAACCTCAAGCTCCCTTTCGGTAAAATCCGTACTCATTGCGTTGCCGAATTTAATTTTGGGAGTTGTGTCGGGAAACACACGCTCACCGTTCATTGTTCTGTCCATAAGTTCAATAATAGGTTCGGAACTTACCTCTTTGTACCAAAAGCTGTCAACCCCTGCATCCTTGGCACGCTTTAGATAGGAATATTCGGGCATTGAGGTAACAATGATTATCTTAATTTTCGGGAACTTTGCTTTTATTCTTTCAGCCGCCTCAAGACCGTTTGCCCCCATTGAAGTGCATATATCCATTAAAATCAGGTCAACATCGGAATTTTCACAATGATAATCCGTCATATCGGCATTACTTATTGAGCCCGCAAGCGTATAGTTTTCGCTTTGGTTTACATACATTTCAAATAAAGTTCTCGGCATTGACTGATCTTCAACTATCAGCACTCTTGTCATACTGCAGCACCTCGCTTTTCGGTATTGTGATTTCAAGAACAAAAATTTCGGAAGTCGATATTTTCATGCTTCCGCCGATTTGCTCCGCTTTTTTTCTCACGGAAGAAAGTCCGCCGCCCTCATTGATTTTTCGAGGCGGTTTTCTGCCGTTATTTGCAAATCTAAAAATATATTTTTCACCGTCGTCAAGACTTTCAAGAATCATTTTATCTGCTTTTGCGTGTCTTGCGGCATTGTTAAGGCATTGCATTGTTGCAAAAGTCAGAACCCGTGCAACCGCATTGTTATCAGTCGGAAGATTTCCGACTGTTTCAAGCGTTATTCCGACAAGCTTTGCGGCATTTTCAATATCCTTAACAAAGTTTTCGTCTTTGCAATCACTCTCTGCGGTATTCAGAACAGAAATATTGTTTTTCCACATTTCAAGTAATTTACTGTTATTTTCAGACAGAGTGCCGTTTTCAAGATATCTTCTTGTTGTTATCAGCGTACTGCCGAGCCTGTCATGAATTATCTCTTTTGTGCGAAGAATTTCTTCTTCTCTTGTCAGATCATAGACCATTTCATTGTATTTTTTCAGATGAGCATTAACCTTTTTTAACTCGCCTATTTCATATTCCAAGGTTGATGTAAGCTTTGTAAACTCTGTTATATCGGTTGCCGCAAGCTGAAAATACGGTTTTGAAAAAATTTCCGTTTCCGACAACGAAAAGCTGAAAACCCTGCCGTCCTTTAATCTGACTGTAAATGCCCCGTCATTTTCATATTGAGAAGCCTCTTTTATCTTCTCTCTGAAGGGCATTGCAACATTAAGCGATTTACCCGTAAGTTCAAGGCATATGCTTTCCATAAGGTTATTTTTCAATACAACAAGTCCGTTTTCGTCAAAATAGCAAAGTCCTGTCGGCAAGCCGTCAAAGCTTTCTTTAATTGACATTGCGGTAATATCGGTATTCCTGCAATGATGAAGCCTTACCGTTATGTACACAGACATTACAGCACAATATGCCGTTATGCCGACAGACAGAGCAAACGGCATTCTGCCAAAAAATTCAGCCATTTTATTAATTTGGTTATCGTAATATATTTTACTCAAGACATGAGTGCTTACCAAAAACATTGTCAAAGAGATTACTGCAATTATAACCGCTGAAATCGGTTTCCACAACCTGATTTTATAAAGAAAAGATTGCGTTGCGTTGTATATTGCCGCACAGGCAACAACAAATTGCACACTCATCAATATAACACAAACAAACGAACGCATTTCAAGGATGGATGTCATATGTCATCACCTCCGCTTTGCATACGAACAAACACAAACAGCGTGTCGGCGTCATATTCCGTGGTGACATTTCCGCCGAGTTTTGTAATATCGTCAAGTAAATCATCGGGAATTTTCATTTCATTTTTGCTGTCACAGTTGATTTTTAAATCAATAAATTTCTCATTGACTTTTAAATTAAACAGCAACGCATCTGTGCAGCTCATTATATGCCTTATAAAAATCCCGATGAATTTAAAAAGTGCAATCGTTTTTTCGGCTGAAATTTCTCCCGAAACATTACTGAAAAACGAACACGAAATTCCGTAAACAGAAATGTACTCGGCAAGTTCTCGGATACTGTTTTCAAGCTCAAAAGCATTCAGCATTTTTCTGCTTTTTGCCATAATGAGCAGATTGCTTATTCTCTTGATGTAGACATTAACAACACAGGCACCGGCATAATTAACCGAAATATCTCCCCTGTTGTTTTCAATATTTTTGAGTATATTTTCAAGGTCGCAAAGCTGAGGACGGATAAATTCGGTTATACTGTCATAGAGCTTGTTCTGTTCGGTTACTGCCGCTCTTCGTTTTTTCAGCTCTGCCTCTGATTTTAAGATTACATTGTATTCCGAAATCTGCTCTTTTACTTCCGAAAGTTCTCTGTTAATTCGGTTAATTGCCGATATATCTTCCGTCCAAACTGCCTTACCGCCTTTTATATTATGCTTTTTAAGAATTATATTTTCATCAATCACAACACTGTTACCGTTTTGCAGAACAACATCTTTTGAAACATTTGTTGCGTTTTTAGAGCGGTATTTCACATTGCCCTCATTGTCAAATATGAGAGTGTTAAGATTTGACGCATTGAAAAAATCGCCGTAACCCGTATTTGACGGCACAAGACCTATCTGAATAAGGCTTTCCCATAGAGCAATTGAGGCAAAACAGAACACCTCGGGAACATTGTAAATTCTAAGTCCCGAATATCCGTGATTCAGATTATTCCAGAGTGTGTAAATTATTGCGACAAGAATTATTACAATCGGAATCCACAGCTTTTTGCGTGTTGCGGAAATTCTGCATCGATTTATTGAAAGCACAATTGACGAAAGTACAAGTATAAAAATCCACACTGCAATTACATAGTAAACAGGACCGTAACTGTATTGTTTGTTCCAATTGTGAAAATCGGGTTCAAATACAAAAGCAAGCTGATGAAAATCGTTCGTCATAACAAGCAGCACAAGAACGGCGGCAGGTATAATCAAAAGATATTTTCGGTTATTTGTATTTTCGGGCTTACCGATATTCAGCATTGCAAAAAACATCATAAGCGGTAAAAACACCATTGCTATGTAATATGAATACCAAAGATACCGTCCGTATGTGTTGATGTCGGCAGGGCTGTTGTATTTTATGGCACGAAGAGCCATCCACAAGAGCATAAGCGCCGCAGATATCACAAGGCAGATTCGTATATTCTTCTGAACAATGCGATATGCAACAGACACACCCCAGCCTATAATAAGCCCCGAAAAGATAATAACATCAAAATTTTCAATATAATTGTCCGCCGAGGAAGTAAGATGAGAAAAAATTCTCACCGCACCTCCGAACAGGAATATAATTATCCCGACAACAGTCAGAAGCTTTGTTTTGTCAACTTTGCGAACCATATGCCACCCGTCAGTTATTTCAAGTTTAATTTCAGCAACATAATTTTTTTCAAAACACCAATGTTGCACACTATTTTACTACATAATAACACAATAAAACGGATTATACAATTCATATTTACCGCAAACTTAAACAAAAAAGTAAATAGTTAATTTCCAAAGTAACTTTCACCGTGGAACTTACTTCGGGAATTAACGCACTGAAATCTTCCTTGTTTTGGACTGTAATCAATCGTGGTATTCTTAACAAACTTATTAAACTACAAAAGGCACATAACCGAAAGTGATAACGGTTATGTGCCTTATTGTTTTTTTTGCAATGCTGTTTTTTCACAGTCCACGAGTAAAATTTGTACCCTAATTAGATTTACACTATTCTCAAACTACAATTATCGTAACTGCGAAGATATCTTAGTTTTACTACCTTATAGATTTACACTATTCTCAAACCTTATGCAGAACGGACTTGCAAGTAAACTTGTTTTACTACCTTATAGATTTACACTATTCTCAAACGCTGAGTTTGCAAATCAGAATCTTGATAGCGTTTTACTACCTTATAGATTTACACTATTCTCAAACTGCATCGCTCCGAAGTACTTGAATATGCTCGTTTTACTACCTTATAGATTTACACTATTCTCAAACTAATACAGTACGATACCATTTAATAAGCTGGTTTTACTACCTTATAGATTTACACTATTCTCAAACCTCAAATTGGGAATAAAATGCACCCACTATACTGTGCACGGCAAATCTATAAGATTATTTTATAACATTTGTATAATGATTGTCAATAAAATTCGCACAAATCATTATCAATCACAACAAGGTGTCCCATGCTGTAATCCGGCTTGGATGTTTTCGTAATTACTACCGTTCTCCAACTCATCTAAATTTCCTCTTTTCTGATAACTTACATATGTAACAAATCAATCTTCTTCTCAAACAAACCTGTTACTGACTGATGAACAAGATAAATCGACTTTACACCTTTAACCTCCGACAATACGGAATTTGTGGAAACTACGCCCGATTTTTTAGACTCTCCAATAAATGACAAATCTCCTGTAACAACATTTGAGTGAATAATTTTTAGAATTTCTGCAAGAACAAAACATTGTTTTCTTACATCCAATTTTTCAAAAGCATCACGATGAGATATGATTTTAGCACCCATATCACCAAATTTAACTTTTAAAACTGTATCTGTCATTTTATAGGTTAAAATATCAAATAACTCAATATTCTCATCGGTACTCACTTTGTCAAGTTCTGTAATATTGTAATTTTCAGGCTTGGAATTCAACTTAACAACATTTCTGATATATTTTTCCGTATCATAACTAACTGTTAACTGCATAGCAGGTTTATATACAATCTGTTTGCCGCCACTGGACTTACTGCTTATGTGCATTCTGAAGCCGTCAATTTCAATGCAGGCATTATATTTTACAACGGGAATCAGAACCACAGGATTTTTCAAGCCAAGAGTTTCGCTCAGATATTTTTCAGGGTTTGCCTCATACCGAGCCTTAATGTAAGAATCAATTGCCACAAGACGACGCATTTCTTTACCCTTTTTACCCTCATATTTCACAAATGAAAAATATGAGGATGTTGGCTTGTCATAACCTCCGTATTTACTGATATCCGAAAGCGGAGAGTTCTGCTTTAATGGAGCTTGTCCTCTTCCTTTTTTAAGGGGTTTTCTCTTGAAAAGTTCGCCGTTTTTGGTGAATGCATACCTTGTGAAGCGGATATTGTTCTTGTTCATAGTCTTTCTGACAATTTTGATTGACTTATTATCATCAATTGACCATGCGTTCGGTGTATTAAAACTGAACATTTTGTTCAGGCTGTAAGCTTTGGTTTTCAAACCTTCAATAAATATGGACTTGTTGTGTGTACAGCGTTCGTTATACACATTGCCGACAACAATATTTAGATAGGCATCTTTTGCATGGTGAAAATCGTTTACTTCTCTGCATTTTAAGAAATCATATTCGTGTCTGAATTCAGAAACCGTTGACGCTTTTACATACACAATTTCAGTATCGGGATACAATTCTTTAAAAAGTGACGCAACTGCTTTTGTTGATTGAGATGTTTCAACAATCTGTCTTGCAATAAAATCTGAAAGTTCGCTGTCAGAAAGCGGAGTTACCCTTGTAAGCCTCTCGTACTTTTTCTTGCTAATAAGACCTTTATCCATAAGCAAATGCCAGAAGCCTTTCATCTTTTCACGAATGGAGCTGTCAAGCGGATATGTATTATCCTTGTGAGCATTAACCTGTTTCTTTACAAGGGCACGGTTATCAAGGCTGTCATCTTTAACTTTTGAACGCGGGAAAATGTGATCTACATCGTAAATGTTTTGATTGTACAATTCCGACAGATTTATCGGTTCTCCCGTGTACATACACTTGCCGAATTGAGTATAGTAAAAATACAGTCTGTCTCTTTTAAATTCATCATCAGGTGTTTTTTCAAGAGATTCCCAGAGTTCGCCCGAATCCTCACCGCATTTTTTATATAAATCTACAAGCTTGGTCTTTCTTGACTCTTTACGGCCTTTGTCACCTTTCACACCGTCTTTTCTTGTCATCTCAACAAATATCTTTTTAGGTGCATGACCTTGAATTTTGTTGATTTCATGCATAATTTTCAAAGACTGATACACAGGTCGTTTTACCGCAGGAGAAATATAGAGATTCTCCACCATTTTCTCAAGGCTTTGCCCTGTCTGAATGCCGTCAAGATAGTTTTGTCTGCTCTGTTCAAAACCGTATTTTGAGCCAAGCAGCTCCATAAGATTATCATTTGTCTGCCATAGTGCATGGATAATGTTAAATTGCAACTCGCCTGTATTTTTATCGACATTATAAACTTCAGTAAGAAACTCCTTTGATAATCTTCCCCAATCCTTGTATTTGAGTTTAGAAATTCTCATTATATCTTCATCCGATAATTTTGAACCGAGCTGCCTTTTTAAACGCTTTCTTAAAAGTTTTTTATCATCGCCAAATACAGTTATAGCTTTTATAGCGTCCTCTTTTTCGCTGTCGGTCAGATTAAACTGTGACATTTCAATTGCGGAACGCATACTTGACTTAAAATCACCGTCAATACCTGTAATATCAAAAGCAACACCTTTTTCGCTTTTTAGATAATTTAGCAAATCTTTTCTTCTGACCTTTTTATGCGTCATAAACAAGTCATTAAATATTGCCTGTTTAAGACTTACATCAGGCTTTTTGCCGTCAAGTCTTAAATTATTCAGTTCATTAAGAACCGTAAAAGCACTGTATAAAATCGAATTCTTAGGTATTACATCCTTCGTTGGAAGATATGTACATTTTGAAGTCAGATTATTTATAAAATTCTCTGCCGATTGCTCTATGTCAACAACACTGTCAAAATTCCACGGATATATTTTTTCATCACTTCTGACAAGCCAGGATTTTAGGCTGTGATTATTCAGCGGACCTACATAATACGGTATTCTGAATTCAAAAATTTTGACTATCTTGTCACTTACAGAAATTCCGTTTTCATCTTTTTTATTAAGAAATTCAAGATAAGTTGAAGCATTTTTCAGAATTGCTTTCAGTTCACTCCTATTCACCTGCATAGGAATAACGCCGTTATCTTTTACGACAATTTTCGGCATAAATGTACCGTTTTCAATCTTATCAAACATTTCTTCATAGCCTGTTTTGTCAAGCTTTTCAAACTTTTTCTTCAGATATTTGCAGAAATCCGCCTGATTTGTACGATACTGAATCACACCGTTTCTGCCGTTTTCTTTGTACTTTCCGCAATATGCCGTATAGTTATCAAGCTTGTCCTTTGTAATTCTAAAGATTTCGCCATATAACGATTTACATCTTTCTTTAACGAAATCTTTGAGCATTTTCAAATCTGAACTATGTTCTTCGTATGTTTTGACTTTAGCAAAGGAAATATACTTTTCACCGTTCAAAATATCTGCAAGAATTGCCCAGTCATAAACCGCCTTTGCTTTTTCGATAAGTTCAAACTTTTCTTGTAACAAATCACGGTATGTATTTTCATTATCGTCATAACCGCTTTCAAAGGTAATACCGTTTACTTCCTCACTGTCAAACGACTTATCACCGAACATATCGGAAAATTTAACCTTTCTGCCACACATCAAATCTATCAAAGCGGTTTCATATGGATTATTTCTTTTACTGTAACCGAAAAGCTTGTACGATTCGGACGATTTTGCAGTTTTCTTCAATGTTTTGTCCTTTAATATTTCTGAAAATCTTAACGAATCATTGCACTCAAATTCAATTTCACATTCTTCTTTTAAGTAAAGTTTTAAATCGTCAAAAAGAGCTTCAAACGAGGATTCACTTTCAAAATCAGACCCCATATTATCAAACAAGAAATGTCCTCTGTGTTTTATAATATGATGTAACGCAAGATATACAAGTCTTATATCGTGTGGTTGTGAACTCTTAATCAATTCTTTTCTAAGATGATATATTGTAGGGTAGTCTGTATGGAATTCTTTATCGGTGTAATTACCGTCTGCAAAAACCGCATACGGAACATTTGATGATTTGTCATCAAGATACAGACAACTTTCTTTTAATCTCTGATAAAAAGCATTATCAACTTTAGAAATTTCCTCATCAAAAAGCATTTGCAGCCATTCAATACGGTTTCTTTTTCTCAAACCTCTTCTTCGTGCCGATCTAAGAGTTCTTCTCTCGGCAGCTGAATTACTCTCCTCAAAGAGATCAACACCCCACATGGCATTGCCTTTAAATTTGCAAAGATTGTAATCTGTATCGGCTACTGCATATCCGACAGAATCCGTTCCTATATCAAATCCTGTATAATAATCGTCATTAAAATTCTTCATAAATTTCCTCCTTTTCTATTGACAAAGTATTTATTTTGTAATATTATTAAGATAATCTAATTACCTTATTGGATTTACACTATGAGTTCAAATAAAAATTCATTCTATCCGTTGCTTAGGCAACCATCACAGTGTGTGATTTGAGGATTCGGTTTTCCGAATCCTTTTCTTTTGTCTAATTTTAGCACATACTGTAGTTATTTTCAATATCTTTAAGTTATTTTATTCTTATTTTTAGTACATTTTATTCAGTTATACAATTTCAGTATACTTTCTATATATTTTGCATAGTATAACATACTACTATCAGTATGTCGTATTATACATTTTTAAAATCAAAAGATTTCTGCCTCGCCAATTGCTTGCGGAGCGTAACCCTAACCCTCATCAACGCCCTTCTATTTAAAATATTGCTCCATAATAAAAGCTAGGGCAGAAAAAGAGCTGCAAATAAAAAGTAAAAAAAGCAGAGCATATTTTGCCAAAATCCGTTAAAAGGAATTGCTTAAAAACCTGAAACGGAGGGCAAAATATGCTCTACAGATGTTTTACAGAAAAGCTCTTAGGGTTCTGCTCGAATTGATGGAGTCATATATATTGCAGAAAAAACACAAGCCGTTCCCAATTATGCTTACTTTGACAAACTATTTCTATATGAAATTTCAGAGTTGAATTTAAAATATAGGAATGGTATAATAACAGCTGGCGAACGAACAAGAGGGCGTGAAAAAATTATTGTAGATGGGTTACTTAAAAAGTTTACGAAAGGACTGATTGAAATTGAGTAATAACTGGGCTACAGGAACATTGAAAGAAGCTCCATATTGGAGAGAAGGAATGTCCCCAGAAGAGTATGAAATCGAAAGAGATTATTTTAATGCACATCTTGAAGATTTTTATAAAGGTATTTATGTGCCACTCTGGAAACAAAAATCAGCTTAAATTTCACTATATACGATTTTTTGTACAAAAGGTAAAGAGTTACATAGTTGATTCAATAAAAGCAAAATTAAACGAATTTAAAAGGGTATTAAAGGGGTGTTTGAAACATCCCTTTTACTTTTACCTCGAAAATTACAGATTATGGTTATAAGCTCCCGAATTTCGGGGGCTTTTAATATTGCTCAAATATCTGAGCACACACAATTGCTAATAAATTGAAAGGAGCAAACAAATGGACTTAATGGAAATTTTAAAAGCCCTGTTTGGCGGCG
>OIEF01000664.1_pt1 | contig 13856 bp, 11 predicted proteins | sample 1581721 | NCBI WGS metagenome assembly OIEF01 (sample SAMN01760908, study PRJEB22395) | human gut metagenome
TCAGTCTGGATTCCTTTGAGGATGAGGATGCAGATGTTATTTTTCATTATCTTTACAAGGAGATGGAACTGGTTTCCTTTGGTGACTATCTGAAACGATATGTGTATGAGCGTGCAGAGCTTGAGGAGCCTTTTTCCCAGGTGCCGCAGGAAGTCTACAGAGAGATCGTTGTGGAATCCTTCAAGGAAACCTACACACCGAAATCCATGTCACCTACGTCAGCCAAGCTGAGTTCTCTGGTGAATAATTGGCTGACTCAGGCATCTGTGAAGCGTGAAACAGTTTTTCTGCTGGGGTTCGGACTTCGGATGAGTACAGAGGATGTTTCAGATTTTCTGACCCGGGTGCTTCGTGAGCAGGATTTTGATTTTCATAATCCGGAAGAAGTGATCTACTGGTATTGTTACCGGAATCATCTTGGCTATTATAAAGCGGAGGAATATAAAGAAACCTACAAACAGATGACTCCGGTGGAAAAAAAGACCGGAGAGATCGTGTATGGCACAGGGCTTTGTCTGGACAGTGAAGAAAAGCTTCTGGAATATCTGGCTTTTCTGAAAGGAAGACATGATGATCCGAAATCAGAGAAGAGCCAGGCTTTTCAGGAATTTATGCTCCTTCTGGAGCGGGCAAGGAAGATCATTGCAGCCATGTATCAGGAAGATGAGGAAGAAAACGGTGGCAAAAAGATCTGGAAGCCTGAGAATATCAGTGCTTCGGATCTGGAAAAGGTTATCTGCAGCGGGATCCCCATTAATAAAATGGGAAATCTCAAAAAGATGTCCGCATCCATTCTGGCAAAGCATTTCAGCCAGAAGCGCTTCAGCCGCCAGAGGATCAACAATATCCTGAACCATAAATTTCCGGTGGAGCGGTTTGATCTGATCACGCTGGAGTTTTTTGTAATCTCTCAGGAGATGGCAGAGGATGATCCGTATACGAGATACCGCCATTTCCTGGAGGAGATCCAGGAGATCCTGGCCCGCTGCGAAATGAGTGAGATCTACATAGTGAATCCATATGAGTGCTTTCTTCTGATGTGCCTGCTGACAGACTGTCCGCTGGCAGTATTTTCCGAGATTTGGGAAAAATCCTATGAAGAGGGAGAAGAAAAGAACTGAAAAAAGGATGATGCGTTTCGGTGACGCATCATCCTTTTTTTTGTCCGATCCGGTAAGTCTGTTATTTTGCTTTTCCGGTTTTTACCGCACTTGCAGGTCCGGTCTTTACCTTCCTGTTTACTGTGCGGTATGGAACCAGTCTGTAGCTATATGTAACATTTTTTGCTGTCTTAAATGTATAGCTGGTATTTTTGGAAGAAATAGTTTTTACTTTTTTGAAGGAACCATTTCCTTTTTTCTGATAGATGACATAGCCGGTTGCTCCGGAAATCTTTTTCCAGGAAAGGGTCTGTTTTCCTTTGAGGGTTTTAAGCTTTATGGACGGACGGAGCAGATTCGGTTTCACAGTCACTGCTTTGGAAACTGGACTGTAGATATAACCGGAGGATGTTTTTTTGCTTGCACGGATCACGTAAGAATATTTATTTCCGATAGTGATCTTTGTGTCTTTGTATGAAGTAGTATTTGCGTTTAAAGTTTTGATCTTTGTGTATTTCCCGGAATTTGTTTTTCTGTAGAGAATATAGTTCCGGGCATTGTTTATACGGTTCCAGCGGAGCGTACAGCTGTTCCAGGAGGCAGAGGCCTTAATTGACGGTGCAGTTAATTTCGTGATCACAGGAGCCGGAGTGCCAGATGGCATTGGAGCCGGAGTAGTGGATGGCTTCGGAACTGGAGTAGCAGTAGGTTTCGAAGTCGGAGTGGCAGTAGGCTTCGGAGTCGGGGTAGCAGTAGGCTTCGGCGTTGGAGTAGCAGTAGGCTTCGGCTTTGGGGTAGCAGTAGGTTTCGGAGTTGGAGTGCTCGTTGGTGCCGGAGCGGATATTTTAAAGGTCAGGGACTGACTTGAAAAATAATTGTTGATTCCTGTAACCGTTACGGAGCCAGTGCCGGTTTTGGCGTTATCTTTCCAGGTAAGGATATAATCCGTGCCTTCCTGAAGCGTGTCCGAGCCGTATTTCACAGTAGGCTTCGGAGTTACTGCATTGCCGTTGAAGATCTGTTCCGGAATATCCGAAAGATCGCAAAGCTTTACAGATGTCATATGCCTTGAACCGGAATAATTCTGCTTATAGGAAAGTGAAAAATCCAGGATCTCATTGCTGGAGGAATAGTATACAGAAGTAATGCGAAAATCATCAGAGGTCAGTTGTGTGCCATTATAGGTGATGACCAGGTTATTTCGCAGATAAGAGATTACACTTTCACTTTTGCAGTTTGGATCTGCCAGTTGGATGGTCTCACCGGAGAGCTTCAGTGGATTGATGGTGAAGTATTTGGAAAAACCGCTTCTGTAAATGCCGATACCGGTTATATGGACACGAGGTCTGTTGGTTCTGGAACTTGCCATGGTGTTATCATAATAAGAAAGGGTATAATCAACATCTTTCTTTAAAGTAACACCATTTAATATGACCGTTGGCTCCGGCTTGAATTCTTTGCCAGGAGCATATTCATAATCCGGGATATCACCAATCTCAGCTTCCGTGATCGGGGTAAGGTCGATGTAGAAATATTTATTATTTTCACCGGTGAAATTTCCCTTACCGGAAACAGTAACATAAGCGTTTCCCTGCTGGGCATTGTTATGCCAGGAGAGTGTATAATCTACATTTTCTGTCAGGGTTATACCATTCCAGGTGACAGTGGGCTTCGGAGTTAGTGGAGTTCCGGTATACAGATAGGAGGACTGGGAAAAATCAATCTCTGCCTGAGAGAGATTGATCTGCCAGATACCGAAATTATTCGTCAGAGTTCCGGAATAAAGGCCAAGACCTGTGATCGTGAAAGTTCCCACACCGCTGTTCTGATTGTGGGAGAAAGAAATCGTATAATCTTTTCCCTCAGTCAGCGTACGACCATGGAATTTTAGTTCAGGAGAAAAAGTAATGGGACTTCCGGTATAGTTCCAGGAACTTGTATAGCGCAGAGAAGTCTCTCTGGAATTTTCCAGATCATAGTATGCATTGAGATCTGCAGACAGTGTTTTGTCCGGGCAGGATTTCAGTGTGGCAGAAACCGTAGTGGTTCCTCTGCTTTTCAGTCGGATAACACCGCTCTGATCCACAGTGGCAATGGAAGGATCTCCGGTTGACCATGTGAAAGAAGCTGGGTCAAGGCTGGAACTCATATAGCTGAATCCATTACAGGTTATATAGATAGCCAGTGTTTTCTGTTCTTCTGTGAATGTGATCGGAGAAGCTTCGTTGAAATGGATATTTATCAGCTTTGGAAGCACGGAAATAACAGGGGACACAGTCTGATTGGCAGGCTGTGTGCAGGCTTCTGTTGCGTGAGAAGAAAAGCACTGGATCCAGTAGAGATGACCGTTCTGTGAGTAGCAGCCGATTCCGGCAGAAACATTTTTGGAATTCATGATGTTCGTGTAATGTCCGGAAGATTCGATCCATGATTCCATAACTTCTTCAGGAGTTCCCTGGTTGATCGCAAGATTTTCACTTGGATTCTCAAAATAAGGAAAGGCTGAAAAACAGATGGAACCATTGGGACGGGTATGACTGGCGCAAACGGTCAGTTCTTCTGCTCTGGTCATGGCGCATTCCAGAAGGTTCTTATCCATAGTGACAGGATTCCGGTTCTTTTTGGCACGTTCCTGATTTACCAGATCAAGGACCTGGTAAGCATAATCATAGCGGCGGATACCCTGACTGAGTTTCAGCTGGACAGCAGTCTGGTCAGAGGCAGCCTGCACACGGACAATGTTGCCCGGCGCCAGCAGAAGAAGCAGAAGCAATAGCGCAGGCCATAATAAGTATCTTGTTTTTTTCTCTTTTGTCTGGTTCATGATGTTTTCCTTCCCAATATAAAATGAAGATAGTTTCTTTTGTTATTCGTTATAGTATCCATAGATCGCACGGCTGTCCTGTGCGATGGTGTTCTGTGCAGCAGAGGTATCGTTAAGATCCTGTGACATAAAGCAGACTACCAGGTCGATCCCCTTTGCAGTGTCATAGATGATGCCGGCATCGTTTTCTACGTGATCCAGTTCACCGGTTTTGTTGGCAACCTTTACCTCGGAAGGCATCTGAGCCGGGATCTTGTTTTTCCTGGTCTGCATTTTCAGAAGACGATACATATATTCGGCTCCTGCCAGAGTATCGTTGTTATCGGTAGCAGTACCCTTGTCGATCTGATAGATGGTCTTCAGAAATTTTCCACAATCCTTTGCGGAAGTGTAGTTATCCCCATTGGAATTATCTGCAAGAAGAAGACGTCCCATGGAAGTGCTGGTGTATCCGTGATCCTGACAGAATTTATTCACACGGGCCATTCCGGCTGCGTCATCCCCGCCGCCAAGATAATTGACAAGTGTATTGGCAGCATCATTGTCGCTGACTGTGATCATGGAGTTCAGTGCATTGTCCAGCTGATCCTTGCTGTATTTGGAGGAAAGACTGTCATAATCTTCATATACGGCACCCATGATATAGAGCTTGATCAGGCTGGCAGCCTGCATCTGCTGATCGTTGATGGTACCTTCGGTATTTTTTGCAAGATTGCATACATATACGGACCAGGTTCCGTTATCGGTGGGAAGAAGAGACTGTACCTGGTTCAGAAGGTTGTCCATGCTGGAATCCGAATTGTCTGTGAAAGTGCTTCCGCTGGATGGGGAAAGAGTTCCTTCTTCCTGAGTGGAAGAAGAACTGTCCTTGCTGCCAGAAGCTTCGGAAGAATCGGAGGCTGCAGATGTATCTGTGGATTCTTCCTGTGCGGAAGGACCCTGGACCTCAGCTGAAGATGCTGCGGCAGCAGCGCTGGAAACGGTAGGATCATCAGGATAAAGAGCATCCAGCTGATCGGCTTTGCTGCTGAGCTCAGCGGCAGAATCAGAAACCTCCTGCACACTTTTCTGCAGCTTGTTAACTTTTGTCTGGAGAGATGCAAGCTTGTCCAGGGAGCGGACATTCAGTGCCCCAAGTCCTGCCAGTGCGATGACAAGCACTGCGATCACAATATACAGAAATGTATTTTTTTTCATATATAAACAAACTCCTTTTTATTATTGGAAATAAGCATCGATTCCATTGGCGATCCCTTCTGCCATAGTCTGTTGGAAGGAGGAATCCGCCATTTTCAGATCATCGCTCTGGTTGGTCATAAATCCCATTTCCACAATCGTCACCGGGATCGTGCTCCAGTTAATACCTGTCATGGAATCTGTGTAGATGATCCCGCGGTTCTGGAAGCCGGTAGCTGCGCAGTAGGAATCCACAATGCATTTGGATAGTTTGTTGGAACTGTCATAGAGACTGGAAACATAAGGATTCTGCTGGGACGGACACATGGTCAGAGCACCGGAGACATCTGCAGAATCATCTCCGTTTGCATGGATACGGACACAGATCTCCGCACCCTGGGAAGCGACCAGCTCTGCACGCTCCTTGTTGCTGATAGCGGTATCATTGTCTGTCCTTGTCATTATTACCTGGTATCCACGCTGTTCCAGGATATCCCTAAGCAGAAGAGAAACGTCCAGATTCAGCTGATACTCCGGGAGACCGCTGAAGGAGCCTCTGGTTCCGGTGGAAGCCTTGGCCTTCATGGTGGAGGAACCGGGGCCGTTCGGCTCTGTGGCGCTCATATCAACATTTTCACTCTGATGTCCGGGATCGATCCCGACGATATGGCCGTTGTTGGAAGCAGAAGAGGTATCATTACCGCCATCGGTGAATCCTTCACCACCGGCTTCACTGAAAACAGAGGGTTTGGTCGTTTTCTGACTGTTTTCGGATTCCGGTGCCCGTTCATGTTCACCAGTGTTGTTTTTGACAGCTTTTTCTGTCTGTGCCCGCTGCTGCAGGTATTTGTTGGCTGCCTGTTTCTTTTCGATCTTGGCTGTATAAAGTTCGATATCCTCTTTCATGGATTTTTGCTTTTTCTGGACCGGTTTGATCACGGAGGCCATTTTCTGGTCAACGGCATCGATCTTCCGGTAGGTTTTATAGCTGAGTCCAAAAAGCAGTCCAATACAGATAAGACCCGTCAGAAACAGGACGATCGCCATCAGATGAGGCTTTTTTTCCATAAAAATACGTCCTTTCTTGGTGGGTGTTTGCATTTGTAAATATTATAAATAAGGAGATAGGAAAAAGCAATTGTGAAATTGGGCTTGACAACAGGGGAAAATATGATACTATATATGTAAAATAATTATATATAAAAATTTTATATATAAAATAATTACATAAAGAGGTGAGCGTATGTATTACTATCCGGTATCAGCTGTGCTGACAGAATGTCTGATCCTTTCTGTTGTAGAGCAGCAGGATTCTTACGGATATGAGATCAGCCAGACAGTGAAGATGGTAGCTTCTATCAAGGAATCCACATTGTATCCGATCCTTCGCAGACTGGAGACGGATGGTTATCTGACAACTTATTCAGAGGAATTTCAGGGACGGAAACGTAAATATTATTCCATCACAGAAGACGGACGGAAGCAGCTGGAATATTTGAGGAAAGAGTGGAGAGAATACCGCGATACTATAGACGATATTGTGGAAGGGAGACTTCGAAAATGACAAGAAAAGAGTATATGGAGCAGCTGAAGAAATATCTGAAGCGGCTTCCAAAAGAAGATTATGACAATGCCATTGAGTATTTTTCGGAATACTTCGATGAGGCTGGACCTGAGAATGAACAGCAGGTTATGGAAGAACTGGGACAGCCTAAAGAGGCGGCAAGGGAACTGCTTCTGAACCTTTTACAGGAGAGTGTTGGTGACAGTAAAGACATCACCGAGGAAAAAACAGCAGCTTTGCCGGCAGCAGGTTCATATTACGGAGAGAGCTCCCATGCACATAGCCGGACAGATTCAGGAAACCTGAGTACAACAGGGTACAGTACATCCGCAGGAAAGAAGCGTTCCCCCGGAAAGATCATTCTTCTCGCATTTCTGGTGATCTGTGCATCGCCGGTGAGCATTGCGCTGCTGTTTGCAGGCCTTGCAGTACTTGCAGCAGTGGTGATTGTCATCGCAGCAGTGATCTTTTCCATGGCAGTTACAGGTGTATCAGCAATTGCCGGAGGTATCGTGCTCACAGGTTTCGGCGTGACATTGATCGCAAGATCTCTGGCAGCAGCCTGCATGATGGTCGGCAGTGGATTTCTGATGGCAGGTGCGGGAATCCTCGTTGGAGTACTTACCATATATATATGTAAATGGTGTGCAATGGGAATCGGCCGTCTGGTTAACAGACTTGTAAGAAAGAAGGTGCATAAAAATGAATAAGATTGCAAAAACAGTGCTGATGACAGGTACAGCACTCTGTGCAGCGGGAGTTGTTCTTTCCACAGCAGGATATTTTGCAGGGGGAAAAGATTTCACATATACTTCAGATCATATGTATGTATCCGGAGGAAATTCTTCCAGTCGTAAAAATCTTACAGTAATGAAAAAAGAACAGATTGATGATTTTACGAAGCTGAATGTGGATTTTGAGGATTTTGATCTGGATATCCGTACCTCAGATGATGACCATTATTATATGGAATATAAGCTTGAGAAAAACGGGAGGAAAAATCCTCTGACCTGGAAGGATAAGGATGGAGAGCTCACGCTTGAGGAGCCTGCAGGCGGCAGTGGAAGTTATTATATAACCTATGATCTGGGGATATTCTCTACACATGCGGATCTAACAGAAAAGAAAGATGCATTGAATACGGTGGTTCTTTATATTCCGGAGAAGGCACAGCTTTCCGAAGCGGAGCTTCGGCTTTCCGACGGGGATCTTGCTGCTGATCAGCTTTTGTGTAAAGAAATGACCTTGGAACTTCTCAGTGGAGATCTGATGCTGGATAAGGGCGAGTTCGAAAAGTTTGATGCAAAGCTTTCCGACGGGGATCTGAATGTAAAAGAACTTCAATGTACAGATAACATGCAGCTGAAATCCGGAAACGGAGATGTGACCATAAAAAAGGCAGAGCTTGCAGATGGGCAGATAGCTCTCAGCGACGGAGATATTCAGATAGACAACAGCAGCTTTAACGGAGATATGAAGATCAATAGCTCCTGCGGTGATGTTTCTGTAGAAATGAAGAACGGCAGTGCAGAGAAAACCAATATTTATCTGAAAACTGCAGACGGAGATGTGGACACGGAGGGGCTTTCCAGGGGAAAAACCGACAATGAGGAAGACACCTCTGTTTATGAGAACAAGGCCGGTGCTTCAGCACCGACTTTAAATGTGGAATGCAGCGATGGGGATATTACATTAACAGAATCTGAAAAATAAAGAATATGAATATCCGTCTGACTATGCATCTGCTTGTAAAAATCCTAAAAAAGAATAAATGAAATTATATGAAGCGCAAGGGTTTTTCCGGAGAAAAATTCCTGCGTTTTTTGGCTGAAATGTATTGACAAATCCCTGTACTATGATATAATTCAATCAAATCACAGAAAACATATATAGTTACTAGGAAATAAGGAAATGGACATAAAGGAAATAAGGAGGATATCATCATGGGTAAAATTTACGGAAGCGTACTGGAACTGATCGGAAACACACCGCTTGTAGAGGTTAAGAACGTAGAGAAGTCTGAGGGACTTGAGGCTACAGTACTTGCCAAGCTTGAGTATTTTAACCCGGCAGGAAGCGTTAAGGACAGAATCGGTAAAGCAATGATCGAGGACGCAGAGCAGAAAGGTGTCCTGAAACCAGGCGCAACTATTATCGAGCCAACATCCGGTAACACAGGAATCGGACTTGCAGCCATCGCAGCTGCCAAGGGCTATAAGACGATCCTCACCATGCCGGAGACCATGAGTGTTGAGAGAAGAAACATCCTGAAGGCATATGGTGCAGAGGTAGTTCTCACAGACGGAGCCAAGGGAATGAAGGGTGCCATTGCCAAGGCAGAAGAGCTCGCCAAGGAGATTCCGGGAAGCTTCATCCCCGGACAGTTTGAGAACCCGGCTAATCCGAAGGCACATGCAGCAACAACAGGTCCTGAGATCTGGAATGACACAGACGGAAAGGTAGACATTTTCGTAGCAGGTGTCGGCACAGGCGGAACGATCACCGGTACAGGTGAGTACCTGAAGAGCCAGAACCCGAATGTGAAGGTAGTTGCTGTTGAGCCTGCAACTTCTCCTGTACTTTCTGAGGGAAAATCAGGCCCGCATAAGATCCAGGGTATCGGCGCAGGTTTTGTTCCGGACACACTTGACACTAAGGTTTATGACGAGATCATCCCGGTAGAGAACGAGGATGCATTTGAAACATCCAAACTCCTTACCAAGAAAGAAGGAATCCTTACAGGAATTTCCTCCGGTGCAGCTCTCTATGCTGCAATCCAGCTTGCAAAACGCCCGGAGAACAAGGGGAAAGTGATTGTAGCACTTCTTCCGGACAGTGGAGACCGTTACTACTCCACACCACTGTTTACAAAATAATCGATCCGAAGACCGCTTCTTTTGCCCCGAAGCGTGATTCTGCGGGATTATTTACGGCGCTCCTGAATGCCTGTTCAAGCAGGCTGCCGGAGCGCCGGTTTTATTCTTGATTTCATCGAATTAAGTAAGCCCTCTGTGGGGCTGTGGTTACTGTTCACTGGTAAGGTCTCGCGAAAAGCAATAAGCAGTGTGTGGGGACTTGCTTGTATCTTGTAGCTTTTTCAGGTATAATAGAGAAAACAAACAAAACCTATTAACAATATAAAGAATAAAGTCTGCAAAGCAGATTCTGCTTCCTATGAAAGAAGATACAGGAAGCTGCCTGTGCATCACAGAGAAGGGTGCCGGTTATGGAATACAGAGGAATATTTCCGGCTGAACAGCTGCACAATAACAGAAAGAGCAAAAGGCTATAAATCAGAAGAATACTGAAATATTGGAGGTAAATATTACATGAGGATTTCTACAAGAGGAAGATATGCGCTGAGACTGATGTTGGATCTTGCTACAAATTATACAGGAAAACCGATCCGCCTGAAGGATGTGGCGAAGCGCCAGGAGATCTCAGATAAATATCTGGAGCAGATCATCTCCATCCTGAACAAAGCAGGCTTTGTCCGCAGTGTCCGTGGCCCTCAGGGCGGCTATGCACTGCAGCAGACCCCGGATAAATACACGGTCGGAATGATCCTTCGTCTCACAGAAGGAAGCCTTTCCCCTGTGGAATGTCTGGACGACAACGGAGCCATCTGTGACCGTGAGGAGAACTGCGTCACCCAGATCCTCTGGAAAAAGCTGGATGACGCCATCAAAGGTGTGGTAGATCATATAACACTGGAAGACCTGATGAACTGGCAATCCGTGAAGGCGGACGAATATATCATATAAAAAAAGCTGCGCAAGCAGCTTTTTTTATATCACATTTTTTTACTAACATTTTACAAAACCGCGATTTTATATTTTACCTTCCATTCCTATAATAACACCTGTATTTAAGCAGTAAGCAAGTAAAAATGATCATAGAAATGAGGAGAAAAAAATCATGAAAAAAAGAATCGCAGGTATCTTAACAGCAGCACTTATCGGAACTACAGTAATGGGAACCGTTGTAATGGCAGCACCATCCGGAGCGATCGACGTAATTTCCCGTGAGGACGGATCCGGAACACGTGGAGCATTCGTAGAGCTGTTTGGGATCGAAGAAGAAAAAGACGGCGAGAAAGTAGATATGACAACACAGGAAGCAAGCATCACAAACAACACAGATGTAATGCTTACCACAGTAGCAGGCGATGAGAACTCTATCGGATATGTATCCCTTGGTTCTCTCAACGATACAGTAAAAGCAGTAAAGATCGACGGAGCAGAGGCAACAGCAGAGAACGTTGCAGATGATACATACAAGGTAGCACGTCCGTTCAACATCGTAACAGGCGACAAGCTCAGCGATGCAGCACAGGATTTCATCAACTACATCATGAGCTCTGACGGACAGGACATCATCGAAAAAGAAGGCTACATCAAAGTAGATGAAAAAGCAGAGGCATACAAAGCCGGAGATGCAAAAGGCAAAGTCGTAGTTATGGGATCTTCTTCCGTAGGACCTGTAATGGAGAAGCTTGCAGAGGCATATCAGAAAACAAACAAAAACATCACAGTAGAGGTTCAGGTCAGCGACTCCACAACAGGAATCAATAGCGCAACAGAGGGTGTATGTGATATCGGAATGGCATCCCGTGAGCTGAAGGACGAGGAAACAGAGAAAGGTGTTAAAGCTACAGAGATCGCAAAAGATGGTATCGCAGTCATCGTAAACAACGACAATGACCTTGAGGAGCTTTCAAGTGACCAGGTAAAATCCATCTTCACAGGCGATATCACAGACTGGGAAGACGTGACCAAATAAATTTCCAGGTAAAAAACGATTGAAGTATCTTACAAAGAGCGGCGATCATGACAAGGTCAGGAAAGCCGCTCCGTTATATATCAGCACAGTGGATATCCACTGGAACAGAGAGAAAGGTGTCTTATGAATCATTTAGGAGAAAAGGCCATGAAGGTCGTTTTCCTCATTGCGGCCTGTGCGTCGGTTCTTGCAGTATTTCTTATCTGCGTGTTCCTTTTTGCAAACGGTCTTCCTGCAATGGGAAAGATCGGTCCCTTAAAATTCCTCTTCGGAACAGAATGGAGACCAACAAACGATAAATTCGGAATCCTGCCAATGATCGTGGCAAGTATTTATGTAACTGCAGGAGCAATCCTTATCGGAGTTCCGATCGCACTTTTTACATCCGTATTTATGGCAAGATATTGCCCGAAAAAAATCTATAAACCACTGAAATCTGGTATTGAGCTTATGGCAGGCGTTCCATCCATCGTATATGGCTATTTTGGTCTGGTTCTCCTGGTACCGCTGATCCGCCAGCTGTTCGGAGGAACCGGAAGCAGTATGCTGGCAGCATGTATCCTTCTGGGAATCATGATCCTTCCGACGATCATCGGAGTTACGGAATCGGCAGTACGAAGCGTTCCGGAAAGCTACTATGAAGGCTCACTTGCACTTGGCGCAACAAAAGAAAGAAGCATTTTCTTTGTTATGCTTCCGGCAGCAAAATCCGGAATCCTGGCAGGCATTGTCCTCGGGATCGGACGTGCCATCGGTGAGACCATGGCCGTGATCATGGTAGCCGGAAACCAGCCACGTATGCCGAAGGGACTTCTTCAGGGTGTCCGTACCATGACTGCAAACATCGTAACAGAGATGGGATATGCATCAGGACTTCACAGAGAAGCACTGATTGCAACAGGAGTTGTACTCTTTGTATTTATCCTGATCATCAACTTAAGTCTTTCACTGTTGAACAGGAGGGCGGAGTATGCAAACTAACGTATCAGTAACTGCAGATCCTGCGGCAGAAACAACCATGAAAAAAAGAAATACACTTACCATAGGAGACCAGCTGAAGTCCTATGCGAAACATCCCGGTGCAGGAGTCCTGGCATTTCTCACACTGCTGGGAGCAATGATCACGTTTGCACTGCTGTTCTTCCTGATCGGCTATGTGCTTGTAAAAGGTATTCCCTATCTGAATGCAAGTCTGTTCAGCCTTACCTATACCTCAGAGAACGTTTCCCTTCTCCCGTCACTGATCAATACCCTGATCATGACACTGGTATCTCTGGCGATTGCCGCTCCGGTAGGAATCTTTGCAGCGATCTTCCTTGTGGAATATGCAAAAAAAGGCAGCCGTTTTGTAAAGCTGATCCGTATTACCGCAGAGACACTTTCCGGTATTCCATCTATCGTATATGGTCTGTTCGGTATGCTGTTCTTTGTAACTGCACTGCACTGGGGCATGTCTCTTCTTTCCGGTGCCCTGACCATGGTGATCATGGTACTTCCCCTGATCATGCGTACCGCTGAGGAAGCGCTGAAATCTGTTCCGGATTCTTACCGTGAGGCAAGCTTCGGACTTGGAGCAGGCAAGCTCCGTACTATTTTTACTATCGTACTTCCCTCCGCAGTTCCCGGAATCCTGGCAGGTGTGATCCTGGCCATCGGACGTGTGGTAGGTGAGACAGCGGCACTTCTTTATACCTCCGGTACTGTTGCGGCAGTTCCAAACAGCCTGATGGGTTCCGGACGTACCCTGGCACTTCACATGTATGTGCTTTCCAGCGAGGGACTTCATGTAAACCAGGCATCTGCAACAGCAGTAGTCATTCTGGCATTTGTACTTGTTATCAACGGACTGTCCGGTCTGGTAGCCAGAAAAATTGCGAAAGGATAATGATCGATCATGAGTGAAAATACAAAAATTTCAATTGATAATATGAATCTCCATTACGGAAGCTTTCATGCCCTGAAGGGAATCAATATGGAAATCCCGGAAAAGGAGATCACAGCATTTATCGGACCAAGCGGCTGCGGTAAATCCACACTTCTGAAATCCTTAAACCGTATGAACGACCTTGTGGAAGGCTGTTCCATCACAGGAAAGGTAGAGCTTGACGGGGAAGATATTTACGGAGATATGGACGTGAATCTTCTGCGTAAACGTGTGGGAATGGTATTCCAGAAGCCCAATCCGTTCCTGATGAGCATTTATGATAATATTGCATACGGTCCGAGAACACACGGTATCCGTTCAAAGGCAAAGCTGGATGAGATCGTGGAAAAATCTCTCCGTGATGCGGCCATCTGGGATGAAGTCAAGGACCGTCTGAAAAAAAGTGCTCTTGGAATGTCAGGGGGACAGCAGCAGCGTCTCTGCATTGCCCGCGCCCTGGCAGTACAGCCGGAGGTACTTCTTATG
>OIEF01000668.1_pt1 | contig 13823 bp, 10 predicted proteins | sample 1581721 | NCBI WGS metagenome assembly OIEF01 (sample SAMN01760908, study PRJEB22395) | human gut metagenome
ATTTCTCCAAAAGAGCGAGTGCCTGCTCACGGTCACCATTTTGAATATCTTGAATCCGTGGAATCAGGAATTGCGGTTAATAAGATATGGTTATCAAAAGCGTCCGAAGATAGTGTTATGTTGGTGTATGTATCCCTATTTTCGCTAATAATAGCACCAGAATATAGGCAGACTGTGGAACCACTTCCCAAATCGTACTGGTATAAACCGGGTTGCTCCTTATCCCAGAAAAACATTTTATTATCGAGATACATTTCACTACGAGTCCCTTGATACCATTGACAAAGCGACTGTTGTTGCCCATCAGTTGAAAACAGAACAATTTCATGTACTTGTTGCTTAAAGGCATTAACAATATCTTCACTGGAAAGGTCTTCGGTTATTGTAATCGGATTTAAAATGTTTTTTATTACAATTTTATCTTGATAGGTTCCTACGATAAAATGTCGTGCATTCTGTGAAAGCTGACAGATTTCATTTTTTTCGCCGCTCGTTATATTTAGCTGTATTAGTGAGAGAGGAGAACTATTTCCATCTTCTTGTACAAAATAGTTGAGATAATATAAATTCTCCGAATCCGAAGCAATACAACCATCTGCAATGGTTTCGTTAGGAGCGAGCCATGTGAGAATCTGACGATTGGAGCCATCCAGATCATATTTCGCAATATATCCTCGTTGCATATCGGTTTCACTATCAGCAAAAGCAGGGGTGTTTAATTTGAACAGAATAAGATATTCAGATGTAAGCGAGAAATAGCAACCACCTACGGTACTTTTGAGCCAACTAGAATCAGACTCGTTATTGTGTTCACCGGTTATACGACTTGAAAGATAAATACGGCTTTTCGATGCGTAATCAGTATAGAGAATGTTGCCATCCCCGACAGGTCTGTATAGAACTTCATAGCATCCATTCTTATTACCGACCATGCCAGAAGCAATTATCCCGTTATGCGAAGATATGATATTCATTTGTGATGAAGAGAGGGGCGTTCCTGTAGAGAGAGGTGCTTCTTGAATTGTTTCGGGATTCTCCGCAGACGAAATAAAATCTTGTTGGGAGCTTTCTGCGGTATATATTCCACAAGAAGAAAAAAATAAGGTAATACATAGACAGAGAGCTAAAAGGCGCGTGTGCAAATATTTCATACTCTAACCAGACCTTTCTACAGCGCAAGAAACACTGTAAAGATTTGAGAGGTTTCTAAACCTAAATTCTGTATTTATCTTAAATCTATGGGTGAAAAAAGAACGCCACTGTCAGATTGACTACAAGGGGGATGCCTCTTATCTTGTACTAAATGGTAGTTAAAGGATAAAGCGGTCTTACAAGATTGGCGATGGGAAATCATTGGGAAGTGATTGACTCTAGTTGATAAACGACATTCCCATCAGAATTATCAGTGTAAGTGAAGTGATAAACCAAGGAGCTTTTTTGTTTTGAGGAATCCTCAAATTGATTATCAGCTGCTTCTGTAAAAACTAGAGCTTCAGAAGCCGCCGTATCGAATGTTACATCTGTTACTGTAATATCGCCGTAGGGGAGAGAGGTTTCTTGGCTGTAATAGCACGTCCCATTTTGCGGATCACCAAAGGGCCACTCGGTTATATTCGAAATAGAAAGATCAGAAAGCCCTAAATATAGATCGGCAGTTTGCAGAATATCGCTTTCGGGAATTTCCCAGAAAAAATTGGAATTCTGTGTATAGATAATATTTGGTTTGCCTTTTGGATTCTGATATTAGGAATACAAAACGGTTCTAGTTTTAGTCAAACGTTTGTTTCCGGATTCTTAATGCACTGCTTAATGCTCGCAAGTTGCTATTTGCAACTATTTATACGAAAACACAATCAAAATCAAACGACTAACTATAGCTGGTACACGGTACCGACAATACTTTCCACTGTGAGTGTTTTGCTGATTTTCTTCTTTGGCTCTTGCTTTGAGAAAGACTGGATATCAATTCTCCCCTTGTGCGTGTGTGCATCCTTTATTACCTGTATGCAAATAGCAGCATTACTTTTGGTCAGTTGGATGGAGCAAGCCGCTCATTTTCGTGAAGAAGCGCTCAGCCTACAAACAAAATCAACGGCCCAGCGGGAAAGTATTGAGGCATTAAGCGCCGCTTATACCCAGCAACGGAAACTGACGCACGATTTTCGCGCACATTTGGATACACTGTCAGCTATGTTGGCGCAGCAACCATTTGACATAGATGCAATTAAATCTTATGTACGCAGCCTTCAATCTGCACAGACCAGCCGTATTTTGCTTGTTAATACACATCATTCAGCATTAGATGCGCTCTTGAATCAAAAGGCGCTTGTCGCACGAAATAGAAGTATCGATGTTCAATTTAGGGTGAATGACCTATCTGCTGTGAAAATTGATTTGGTTGACTTAACGGTTATCATCAGCAATACATTGGACAATGCGATTGAGGCGTGTGAGAAACTCCCTGTGCAAGACAGGCAAATCTATATACAAGTTGTTTTGGATGATAATGAACTGTTCTATGCTGTTCGTAATCGCTCCTTGCCGGTAGATGTATCATCGGATAGACTCCCAGTCACAACCAAAGAAAATCCGTCTTTTCATGGATATGGCCTACAGAATGTGCAAACCACTCTGGCAAAATATCATTCTGTCTATGCTATGGATTATGCAGACGGATGGTTTGAATTTGCAACAGATTTGCCCAATACTCTCATTTCGTGACAGAAAACTTTGATTTTACTACAAAAATAGTGGAAAATATAGGACTTCCTGCTTTAATATATGTAGCTATTAAGTAATGGGAGCTTATTAATGGAACGGTTTGCAGAAAAAATTGTTCAAAAATGCATAAAAAGTAAAACATCCTTGTTGTTTCAAGCCCGTCGCATCCCTGAAGTGTGGTGGGCTATTTTTATACATCGCATGATTTGCTTTCTGTGAATATACAAGCGGGGCTATACAAATAATATTAAAGTAGAAAAATAATGATAAAACTAAACCTCGGAACGTATAAATTAGCGATGATATTTGATTAAGAAAATAAAAGGGTAAAAAGAAATTGCCCTATAAGGCTCGTAATAGCTGACGATTTTGAGCCTTATAGGGCATATTATTTGAATTAATTATATGGAGGGCCTTGAATTATTATTAAACGGAATGCAAGTCAAATTCTCGAAATGGAATAACGTCCTTCAAAGACCATAAGCCGATAGAACTCTCCCCGCCAATAGAAATTCATTCGTAGTGCCTTCCATCCAGACGGTAAGACAGGGGAGAAGACCGGCGTATCTCCATCAAAGTTCGCGCCCAAGAAGCCGAAGAAAATGCTCGACCACGTTTCGCCCAAGCAGGCAAGATGAAGACCTTCTTTTCCGGTGTTGTTCATGATTTCGTGTAGGTCGAGATACAGTGCTTTTTTGAAATATTTTTCGGCAGCTTCCTGCAGGCCGTTTTGTGCAGCAAAAAGTGCATGGCTGGCGAAGCTCAGCGTGGAATCGTGCAAGCAGCACGGCTCGAAATCTTCCCATGCGTTCAGACGCTCTTCAGGAGTGAACTTCTTAGGCAACCGGGACATCAGAAGCAGCGTGTCAGCCTGCTTGATAACTTGATACCTTTGCAGACGGTCAAAGCAAACATGATGATAGCTGGCACCGTCATCGGTTTTGAGCGTTTTAATGTCTACGGGCTCTAGCCGAGTAAAAGTCTCATCCGGCAAATATCGGCCAGTTTGCGGATTGCGACATTCTTTCAGATTGTCTCGCAGAGAATGCCAGGCAAGAACTTCTTCATCGCTGAGGGAAAGCTTCGAATATCGATTGGGATCGGTTTTCTTGAGCTTCAGCGCTGCCTTGATGGCCAAATCAAGATTGAACTTTACCATGCAATTGGTAAAGAGATTGTTGTTGGTAATGCCGCAATATTCATCAGGCCCTTTGCAGAACATGAGGTCAGCAGAGCCATCAGGATGAATGATGCAGCGGCTATACCAGAAGCGGGCAGTTTCGATGTAAACTTCCATAGCTTGCAGGTGAAAATTCTCATCACCGGTGGCATCAAAGTACTGCTGCATAGCGAAAGGAATATCTGCGGTAATGTGCAGCTCACTGGCACCAATGTCCCAGCTTTCGCACTGCTCAGAACCGTCGAAAGATGTCATCCAAGGATACCGAGCGCCGGCATTGTTCATCTTTTTGGCGTTCTCTTTTGCCTGCGGAAGGGTTCTTACGCGATATTCCATTAAGCTCTTGGCGGCTTCGGGGTGGGTATACAGGAAGAAAGACAGCATAAAGAGATCCGTGTCCCAGAAATAGCATCCTTTATACCGTGTGTGCGTTAATCCGCGTGCGCCGATACTTACGCTGCTGTCGCGTGCAGAACAGCTGGTGATAAGCTGGAAAATGTTGTACCGCACAGCGGACTGATCATCAGGAGCTCCATCGATTTCGATATCCGACTCGTTCCATCGAGAGGCCCATGCAAGCGAGGATTTGGCAAGCAGTTCATCATAAGTGCCAGAGGTTTCATTGCTCCCAATAAGAGGGTCGATATCTCGACTTGTGGTGATGCGCGTGGTGATCTCCAAAACGAACTTTTGACCGCTTTGTAAAATCCCGCACCACTGCTTTCCAAGACTGTCATCGGAGATATAGTCTTCAGAATCTGAAAAAGAAGTATGGAAAAACATCTGTTCTCTTACGATTAAGCCGGTACCTAAAATAGAGAAAGTACAATCAATAGAATCCTTGCACATGTCATGCTGGGAGGGCTCGGCAAGTTTGATGGTTTCGTGATTTTCTTTTACCTGATCATCCGGAACAGGGCAGTTGCAACAAGCAGTATGAATTCCTGCATATACCGAGATATTGGAGGTGCGTGATGCGGAGAAAGAAAGCCGCTGTACGAGCAGTGAGGGATCGGACATACTGCAGAACACATGGTGCTCAATATTTAGAGTGGTTTCACCGCTTTTGGCTAAAAAAGACTGTGAGCGAACGCCTGTTTTCATGTCCAGAGTGCTGGATACAGGAGAAGAAAGTGTAATAGGACGTCCATCACATTCGATATTTCCCCAGACGGGGGTAGGCAGGTTCACAAAATCGGTGATGCCGGGTTTGATTTCACCGAAAATGCCGGCAACGAACAAACCTGTCTCAAAGGTGCGCTTTTCCTGCCAGAAGGGGAGATATCCACGGATGCCCATGCGTCCGTTCCCGGTGAAAAAAGTGCTTTCTTCAAAGCTGTCACTTGTGCTATTTGTCGTAAGCTCAATTTGCCAAGGCTTCAAAATTATGTCTTGACGCATAAAAGCATCCTTCTTTCTTTTATAGTAATGCTTCACGGATAGAATGGCAAAGGAATCCTGCGCAGGTAGCGAAAGCCTCGCCGGTGGTGCAGTAACCAGTCACTTCATCAACGCTTTCGCATGCGATGCCATTGTCCATAGAAATTTTTTCCAAAATGGCGCGGCAATGTTCTACACGCCCGCACAGCAAGCTATTGGCTAAACTTAAGATCCAGGGGTGAGGTGCGTGTGGACACCCGATTTCGTTGATTGGACTGTTAGCAAAGCTGTATTTGTATTCCGGTGAACGAATCATTGCAACGGTATTGCGGTATATCTCATCAGTAGGACTGCAAAAGTCGAAGAAGGGAAGCAGCTGTAGACTTCCCGGCGGCTCGTCGTAAACATCGTGACTGCCGTTCAAATCAATAGACCATCCGAAATAAGGTTTCCCCTCTGCGTCCTTTTGGACACAATGCGTCATAATAGCATCTTTGATTTCATCGGCAGTTTTTTCAAGATGTGCATACTGGGGTGCGAGCTGGGCCAAATCTTTAAGTGATTTCCACACAAGCACATTATCGTATGTAATATAAGGATAAACGTGCTCATCATCTGTTGGCTGCAGGAAAGTATCATACAATCTGCAAGATGCGGCTTCATGCTGCCGCAGACGATTCAGAATGAGGCTTATGCCTTGAACAATATCGGGATCACTCAAAATGGATTTGTCATCGGTTTTGTTAATGTAGCGTTCAAGCGCCAGAAGAGGGGCGACGAGTTCGTCCAGCTCAAAGCCCGGCTCCAAAACAGTGCCATCAATGTATCGTGAATGGATGCCAAAGTTTCGGCGCTGTCGGCCGAATACATAGGAAAGCATTTCTTTGGCGCGTTCGGGATCGGCGTCCAAAATAGCCGGGAAACTCCAAAGCAGACTGTCTCGATCCCAATAAGCGGCACTTACATAGTAGCGGGGGCTTCTGCTGGTAACGAGCACCAACTCTTCGGTGTCAAGTGTAATGCCGGTTGAGAAGAACATACAGAAGAACAGATTCGTATTGTAGAGTTGTGTGAGCTTTGCATCACCATTAAAGGTGACACGACACTCTTGAAGCCAAGTCCTTGTTTTTGTAAGTTCTACATCGAAAGTTTGCCGAAGCATCTCTTTGGCGCTTGTTGCGGCAGCAACTTCCTCGAAACCGAGACCCCAATAAAATACGACCGAGGCTGTTCCATCGGCAGCAATTGTACAGTGATGGGATAAATCGTAAGTAATACTGCCATCATCGGAACAGGTAAAAGAAGAATCTGTTTGTGCATCGGCCATAGGGGCAAAGGCAAACATCGGGAATCCTGCATGATATTCGAAAATCAAACTGCTGTTCCAGCCACTGCGGAAACAAGTTGCTTTACCACTTAACGGCTTGTCCTCGTTTACACAGTGCCAAGAGGAGGCCCAGCATCCATTTAACCCTATAACAACACCTTGTGCGCTTTCAGAAGTATTATGAACCGTCATCTGAATTGCGAAACCGCGTTCATCAATAGGAGGCACGTAAAGGGTTTTGAGTTCAAGGTTGCCAAGCTGTGCAGTAGACTGGGGCAGCCAATCATCAAGCCGGGTCCACGCAAGATGAGCCGGAGAGAGGGAACCGACGCCATCTAAATGAACATAAGGCTGAATCAAAGGTGTGGATTCGCTCCCGCGAATATCTATAAGCCCTTTTGCAGCCATATATAGGAATGTTATGTCCTCTATCCCGCCCGTTCGTTCGTTGATGCGGGGCAAAGAAACGAAATCATTGCCGGTTGGCAGATACTTGTCCATAGTGAATCCCCTTATAAAGTGAAATAAGCACACAAATAAGATTAAGCGATTAACCTTGTTGCTATCATCAATATAACAGGAATGTTCGGCATAGTCAACAATATTTTTTCATAAATAACAGGTTAATTTAATTAACTGTTGACATTTTGCTGCCTGCGTGGTATTGTAATGCCAGAGAAAAGAGTTAAACGCTTAAACTAAATCCGTAAGATTGGTGGAGTCGATATGGCAAGACGCGCAACACTAAAAGATGTGGCAGAGCGTGCCCAAGTCAGTACGGCTACGGTGTCTTATGTTTTGAATGACAAGAAATCAATCTCCGAGCAGACCAAGACCCGTGTGTACGATGCGATTCGGGATTTGAATTATGTTCCCGATCTCAGTGCGCGAAGCCTGTCCAGTAGAGATTCAAAGCTGATTGGAATTGTCATTCCACAGACCGAGCCCGGCAGCAAACTGATGCTGCAAAATGATTTTTACAGTGAAATCGTTGGCAGCATTGAGTATCACGCAAGACAGCATGGCTATCATGTGATTATTTCAGCCACGGATGTAAATGAAAGCTACTTGACTTTGGCTAAAGAGAGAAACCTTGACGGAATTATTGTTATCGGTATGTACCCGGATGACTTTTACCGTCAAATGAAGAAAACACAAATCCCCATTGTATTGATTGACAGCTATTGTAACGATCATTATTACCATAGCATACGAATTGATGATGCCTATGGAAGTTATCTGGCTACCAATCATGTGATTGGATATGGGCATAAAAAAATTGCTTTTTTCTGCGGTCAAATCAAAGAAAACGGTGTCATAAAGAAAAGACTCTGCGGCTACCAACAGGCACTGGAAGAAGCCGGAATCCCATATGATTCCACGCTTGTTTATGAAGGTAAGGTGGATTACGACAGTGGCATCGAACTTGCACGCAGACTGTGCAGTGAAAATAAAGATGTCACAGCAGTAGTTGCTACCGCAGATATCTTAGCTATTGGAGCTATGAAGGGGTTCTACGAACAGGGAGTTTCGGTTCCCAATGATATTTCTATCGTTGGATTTGACGATTTGGAGATTTCTAAATACCTGACCCCAGGACTGACGACGGTTCGCCAAGAAATTTCTCAAAAAGGTGAAAAAGCAGTTGAACTGCTTTTAGATAACATTCAAGACGCGGATATGACAAAGCGAGAGGTTATTATTCCGGTTAGCCTTTCTCGCCGGGAATCCGTTCGAGATATGAGAGGGGAGGAATAAAAAAGGACTGCACCAACCGTCCAAAGTCTGTGCAGCCCAAATCCAAAGAGCGTCTTATTGCTCTTCTATAATAAGTGTAAGCGAAGAAGAGCAAAAAATCAAGTGTTCCACTACTTATACAAGGAGGAAAAACAATGAAAAAGGCGATTTCTTACATGGCATGCTCGATGGCCGCAATGCTTGCACTCAGTGCCTGTGGTTCTGCAGCCTCGTCTGCAAGTACCGTGTCAAGCTCTTCTGATGCAGCTTCTACGGAAAGCACGGCAGCATCGGAGGCTTCTAATGAGCCTGTGACAATCACGTTTGCACAGTACTCCGGGTCCGGAGACAACGAGCAGTATCTGCAGCAGATGGTTGACAACTATATGAAAGAAAACCCCAATGTCACCATCGACCTGCAGACCTATGGCTATGACGACTACTTTACGCAGATGACGGCGAAGGTTTCCGGCGGCCAGGCTCCCGATGTTTTTGAACTGGATTACCAGAATTTCGTCTCCTACGCAAAGAAGGGCGCATTGATGCCGCTGGATGACATCCTGACCAAAGACGGCATCGACACCTCTATCTACAACGATATGGCCCTGAAAGCGTTCAGCGCTGACGGCGTACAGTATGGCGTTCCTGATAGCTTTTCGAATGTTGTGCTGATTTACAACAAGGATCTGTTTGATCAGGCCGGTATCGACTATCCCACGGATGACTGGAAGTGGGAGGATGCAATGGCTGCGGCGGAGAAAATCCGTGCACTGGGTGATAATATCTTTGGCTATTATCATCCCATTTCCTTCAACGAGTTCTATAAGACCGTTAAGCAGAACGGCGGCAGCCTTTTCAATGATGACTTTACGGAGTTCACGATGGATACCCCGGAAAACATTGAAACGCTGCAGTACATGGTTGACATGCAGCAGAAAACCAATGTTATGCCCACCGAGGAGCAGATGGCAGGCATGGGTGACTGGGACCTGTTTGAGTCTGGCCGCCTTGGCATGATTGTGACGGGTATTTGGGCATTCCCCGAATATACGAGCAATTGCGACTTCGATTGGGATATCGTTGTTGAACCTGGTCACACTCAGAAGGCTACGCACTTCTTCTCCAACGGCTACGTCGTTTCCAAAGATTCTCAGGTTGCGGATGAAGCCGTTAAGTTCATCACCTACATTTCCTCCAACCGTGAAGCAACGCAGATTCGCCTGGACGCAGGCTGGGAGCTGCCTCCGGTTCAGGACGAGGATATCATCGCTCAGTACAAAGAAAAGACTCCTCCGGCAAATCGCGAAGCGGTCTTTAAGAGCCTTGATTACCTTGTGACTCCTCCTGTTATCACCCAGTATGCAGAGCTGCAGGACATCGTTGGTCAGCATTTGAGCGCTGCGGCCGCCGGCACTGTCACCCCGGAGCAGGCGCTGAAGGATATGCAGGCTGAGTGCGAACAGAAAATCGATTTGACCAAGTAAATAGTTTGACGGGGGCAGGCGGGAGCCTGTCCCCGTATTTTTATCGGAGGGTTTATAGAATATGAAAAATTCCCGATTGGCAAGCTGGAAAACAGCATTACCATTTTTGCTTCCAAGTTTGGCTGGTTTTGTTGTGTTCAGTATCATCCCAATGATTATGCAAATTTTTGTCAGCCTGACCAGTTGGGATGGATTGAGCGAACTGACATTGTTCAGTGATTTTAGCGGATTCATGGATCGATTCTACGTAGGGATCGAGAACTATAAGGAAATTCTCACATCAAAAGAGTTTTATCAGGTGATTGGAAACACGCTGGAATTTGTGATCCTCTACATTCCTTTGATGCTTATTGCCTCCATGATTGTGGCGCTCATTTTGAACAGTCATGTAAAGGGTGTTGGAATTTTCCGCGTTCTTTACTATATCCCGGTTATCACCTCATGGGTTGCGGGCGCATTGATTTGGAAATGGGTTCTTAGTCCTGAGTATGGTGCTATTAACAATATTCTGGCCTTGTTCGGAATTGAGGGGCCCTCGTGGCTTCAAAGCTCAAAGTGGGCAATGCCCGCAATCGTTCTTGCCTCGGTCTGGAAGGATATGGGGTACTTTGGCCTTATGCTGATGTCTGGCCTTCAGGGAATCAATCAGGAATACTACGATGCGGCGGCAATCGACGGTGCCGGCAAAATCAAACAGTTTACAAGAATTACATTGCCATTGCTGACTCCTACGCTTTTCTTTGTCTTGATTATCAGCTTGATTAACTCCTTCCAGCTGTTTACGCAGATTATGATCATGACCCCCGATGGTGGCCCGCTTGGCTCGACAATGGTGATGGTTGAACGCATTTATAAGTGCGGCTTCCGTTACTATGAAATGGGTACGGCTGCCGCATATAGCTGGATTCTGTTTGCGATTTTGCTGCTTCTGACAATGGTTCAGATGAAACTTCAGAACAAGTGGGTGAACTACGATGACTAACGCTAAAACATCTTCTTTGACAGGGCTGAAACAAAGACGAATCATTGGAAAAGTGGCATTTTATGTACTGGGATTGTTGATGGCCATAATTGTCTGCATCCCGTTTTATTGGATGATTATCACCAGCTTAAAAGGCCGCGGCGCTATTATGAGCATTCCCGTGGAGTGGATTCCAAAAGAACCGACACTTGATGCATACAAAAAACTTTTTGCTATGCCGGAATTTGTGGGCTCTATCTTCAACAGCTTTTACGTGTCTGTTCTTTGCACGGCAGTGCGGCTTCTGTGTGCCGCGATGGCTGCATTTGCACTGACAAAAATTCCGTTCAAGGGACGTAATGCGGTCTTTGGCATTTATGTTACGGCGCTGATGATTCCGTCGCAGATTACTTTTATTCCATTGTTCATTATCATGACGAATATGCACCTTACCAATAGCTTAAATGCGTTTATGCTGTTGCAGCTGTTTAATGCCTTTGCCATTTTTATGATGCGGCAGAAAATGATGACGATCAACGATGCCTATATTGAAGCTGCTGTTATTGATGGCGCGAGCATGTGGCGCATTTTTTTCAAAATCATACTGCCCATGAGCGGCAGCGCTATGGCAACGCTGGCAATCCTTGCATTTATGGACATGTGGAATGATTACCTACTGCCGTTGGTTTTGCTGAGCGAAAGAAGCAAATTTACGCTTCCACTGCTGTTGAGCACATTATCCGGCCAGTACAAGAATCAGTACAACCTGACAATGGCTGGCGCACTGATTTCGATTATTCCGATTCTGATCGTTTATATTTTTGCGCAGAAGTATTTCAAAGAAGGCCTTACGGTTGGCGGTGTGAAAGGATAAAAGCATATGATTGAGTGGGAGCCTAATAAGAACGATGCCAATCTGAACATACCAGTAGACGGTCAGGTGGCTTCTATATGCTGGAATGAACAGACAAAACTGCTCACCATGAGTCTTGCGTATTCAGCAGTTTATGGAATGGGTGAACGGTATAATGGACTCAACCAGAATGACCGCATCGTGAAAATCGAGGTGGAAGAAAAGTTCTGTAATCAAGGGGATAAAAGCTATTGTCCCTCGCCGTTCTTTTTCACGGATACAGGGTTCTCTTTCTGTACATTGTCTGGTGGCACATTGATATTCGATTTCACACAGAAAAACGTCATAACGGTTCATGCACCCGGCAATTGTAAGTTTATATTCAACGCAGGAACGCCTGAAAGACTAATTTCTGAGTATATGTCTTTGTCCGGGCCTGCGATTCTTCCGCCTGACTGGGTCTTCGGGCCGTGGATCTCTGCAAACCATTGGAACACGCAAAAGGAAACGGAAAAGCAGATTGAACTTCTGAAGAAGTATCAATTCCCGGCTACCGTGCTGGTTCTTGAAGCATGGAGCGATGAAGCAACCTTTTACATTTTTAATGGTGCCAAATATAAGGAAAAGCCGAACGGGGGGCCTTTTGCAGTAGGTGACTTTGACTATTCGGAAAGCGTCTATTGGCCGAACCCACAAGAAATGATTGAAAAGCTGCATAAGGCAGGACTTCATCTGGTGCTCTGGCAGGTCCCGGTGTATAAGCAGCAAGGCGATGATGAAATCAGGAATCATCAGAATGATTTGGATCGGGAGGATGCAGTAAAACGCTCCCTGTGTATTCATAACTTGGATGGGACACCCTATAAGATTCCGGAAGGACATTGGTTCCCCGGCTCGATGATCCCTGATTTTACAAATCCTGAAACTTGCAGAACGTGGTTCGGAAAAAGACAGTATCTGCTTGATATGGGCGTAGATGGGTTCAAAACCGATGGCGGCGAATTTGTTTGCACAGATGCAGTTTCCTTTTATGACGGCAGTACGGGCACGGAAAGCCGCAACTACTATCCGCAGCAATACACGAAGGCATATACCCATTTTTTGGGCAATAATCATGTTCTTTTCAGCCGTGCAGGCTATATGGGACAGCATACAACACCGTGCCATTGGGGTGGGGATCAGCAGTCCACAAATGATGAACTGCGGCATGTCCTCTCTGCGGGACTTAGTGCGGCTTTAAGCGGCATTCTGTTCTGGGGATTTGATCTTGCCGGGTTTGCAGGGCCGCTTCCGACGTTGGATCTCTATCGCCGTGCAACGATGCTGGCGTGTTTTACGCCAATTATGCAATGGCATTCCGAACCCGATGGCGGTCAGTTCAAAGAATTGATGCCAGGCGGCGAGGGAAACAATGAACGCAGCCCGTGGAATATGGCCGCAGTCTATAATTCTCCTGAATTCGTGACAGAGATGCGTTTTTGGCATTGGCTCAGAATGAATTTGCAGCCCTATTTGACGGCAACTGCATTCAGGTGCGCAGCAGAGAAAGCCCCAATGATGCGTCCGCTTGTGTACGAATGGCCGCAGGACAAAGCCGCTCGCCAAGTTGAGGACGAATTCCTTCTGGGGGATGCCATCCTTGTTGCACCGCTGCTGAAAGAAAATCAGGTCGCAAGAGAAGTCTATCTGCCGGAAGGCGAATGGTACTCCTTTTTTACGGGGAAATGCTATCATGGTTGCCAGACAATTTCTACGACGGCAGATATGAAATTCCCTGTTTTTATCCGCAGCGGCTATGCAGTTCCTCTGCACGCCGATAGCATGGATTCTCTTGGCAATCCAGTTTCTCAGAATCTTAATTCTAAATTGATTCTGCTTGTCGCTGGATCGGCAGGCAAAAGTACTTTCACCACAAATAAGTCGGTTCTTACCTGCGAGTGGAAAAATGAAAAGGCCAGCGTGGAAGGAACTGGCGCAGAAACCATTCAAATTCATCATTTTTGCTGACTGCAAGAGGCTGTCTATTTGCGGTCAAAAGGATTTGCCTATGAACGCTATTATTTTCGATTTAGATGGCGTTCTGTGCTATACAGATGAATATCACTATATGGCATGGAAGGCTATAGCTGATGAATTGCATATTCCTTTTAATAGAGAAGTCAATAACCAGCTGCGAGGCG
>OIEF01000680.1_pt1 | contig 13613 bp, 10 predicted proteins | sample 1581721 | NCBI WGS metagenome assembly OIEF01 (sample SAMN01760908, study PRJEB22395) | human gut metagenome
TCTTCGGGTTCTCGTTTTGGGCTTTATTGACCTTTTGCTGCTCCAGCCAGCCCAGCAGTTCATCCCGCCGCACCAGCAGTCGGTTTCCAATGTGGAACGCAGGAAAAGTCGCGTCGTGAAATATACGGTAGGTGGTCGAGCGTGAGATACCGAAGTAAGTTTGCACTTCCTTGGGGCTGACAACATTGGGTAAATCTTGAAATTCCGTGTTCATGGGTTCCTCCTATGTAAGTAGTGAAAAAACGCTTTCACTATATAGCCACTGGGAAAGGGCAAAAAGTATCGCAGACTTTTGAAATGTAATAATTTGTAATAAAATGCCGGCATTATATAGCCATTGGGAAAAATCAAAATCTTACCTGCTATAAAAATTTTCATCAAAATTAAAACAGGCAAGCCGCAGATTAAAACGGCTTGCCTGTAGAATGACGATGCTGACGGTAATGACGATGTTTTTGATATACCCCTTTACCCTATCCCACAAACACCGTCACCATCGTCACTACCGTCACGCTTATAGTGAAATGACGCTTGCAGTTTACTACTGCTCGAAACAAAAATAATGATATTACGAGAAACGCAAAATCAGAATGACGCAGATGACGCTAATGACGCTGAATCCGGGATATGGTATAGGGTATCCCCAAAACAGCGTCATCGGCGTCACTATCGTCACGCAAGAACTGTGCCGGGGGTCTGGGGTACGCCCCAGAAATGTGCATGTGGATGACCACATGCTATGCTAGCAAAACACGTCTACCCCAAAACGATGACAAACAAACCCGATACCCGCACAAATTCGTATATGCTCTCAAGAGTGAATCACTTCTGATTCATCCCAAAATCTTGACTCGAAAAAGTGAATCAACTCTGATTCACTTTGATATAATCTGCTTAGCGTGAGGAAAGAAGTGACGAATAAAAGCATATGTAAAAAATATATTGTCAATATAAAACAGTACTATAAATGTAATATATAAAACTTTCCTCACAAAACAGCATCGCCCTCACTGTTGGATTCCAACAGCGGGGGCGACGTTATATGAAGGGAAAATAACACCACTGAAAAGTGTCAACAGAATCAGAGGTTTTCCAGTTCCTCTACGCGGCAGCAACTTACATAGTGACCGGGCAGGACCTCGCGAAGCTCCTGAGGCTGGCTGCATGCTTCACAGGCGTAGGGGCAACGGGTCGCAAAGCGGCAGCCGGGTTTGGGATCAATGGGAGAGACAAGCTCGCCTTTCAGGATAATGCGCTCTTTCTTGTGGTGGATATCCGTGGAGGGAATCGCCGAGAGAAGCGCTTTTGTGTACGGGTGCAGCGGTTTGGAGAACAGCTCCTTGGTCGGACTTGTCTCGACGAGCTGGCCTAGATACATGACGCAGATGTTGTGCGAAATATGACGGACAACCGACATATTATGCGTGATAAACATATAGGTGATGCCCAGCTCATCCTGCAGATCCATCAACAGGTTGAGAATCTGCGCTTGAATGGAGACGTCCAGTGCAGATACAGGCTCATCACAGACGATGAACTTGGGATTCAGTGCCAGTGCGCGGGCAATGCCGACACGCTGACGGCGGCCGCCGTCCATCTCATGCGGGTAGGAAAGGCGCAGCCGACGGTCCAGACCGACAAGGTCCATCAGACGCTCGGTTTCCTTATCAATCTCCGTTTTGCTGAAGCGGCGCGACAGGACAAGCGGCTCACGGATCGTCTGCTCCACGGTCATGCGCGGATTCAGGGAGGAATATGGGTCCTGGAAAATAATCTGTACGGAATCCTCGCGCAGCTGCTTCAGCTCCTTGGAGTTGACGCGGGTGATATCCTTGCCCTCGAACAGGATCTTGCCGTCCGTACTCTCATGCAGGTGAATCAGGGTGCGGCCCAGTGTGGACTTGCCGCAGCCGGACTCGCCGACAACGCCCATTGTGGTGCCGCGTTCAATGGTGAAGCTCACATCGTCCACAGCGTGAAGCTGGCCGCGCGCCGTCGGGAAATATTTTTTTAGGTGTTGTACTTCAATCAATGGGGCCATGCTCACACTGCTCCTCTCTTTTGCCTGCCGATATAGCAGCTGCAGTAGTGCTTTTCAGCAATCTGCTCCGACTTCGGCGGCTTGGTCCGGCATTCCTCTGTGGCGTAGGGGCAGCGCGGCGCGAACGAACATCCGGTTGGCAGATTGGACGGGTCCGGTGGAAGTCCCTCAATGTTGGCAAGACGGCGCACATCGGATTCCAAATTCGGTATCGCACCGAAAAGACCGATGGTATACGGGTGACTGGGGTGGTCGTAAATTTCTTCCTTGCTGCCGTACTCGATGATCTCGCCCGCGTAGACGACGGCTACATCATCGCAGGAGGTTGCTACAAGGCCCAAATCATGGGTAATCAAAATAAGCGAGGTTCCCTGCTTTTCAATCAAGTCCTGAATCATCTCCATGACCTGTGCCTGAATCGTCACGTCCAGTGCGGAGGTCGGTTCGTCCGCAATCAGGAGCTGCGGGCTGTTGGCCAGTGCCATGGCGATGACCACGCGCTGCTTCATGCCGCCGGAGAACTGGTGCGGGTAGTTGCCGTACCGCTCGGCCGTGATGCCGACGGTTTCCAGCATTTTCTGGGCTTTCTGCATGGACTCCGCTTTCGTTACCTTGTCATGCAGACGAATGACTTCGGCAATCTGGTCGCCGATGCGCATGGTCGGATTCAGGGCCGTCATGGGGTCCTGGAAAATCATCGAAATCTCTTTGCCGCGGACCTTGCGCATATCGGCTTCGTTCAGCTTCATCAGGTCGCGGCCCTGCAATACCACCTGGCCGCTGCGTACATGGGCCGGTGGGTCCGGCAGGATGCGCATAATGGATTTGGCAATCGTGGTTTTTCCTGCGCCGGTCTCACCGACCAGGGCCAATGCCTTGCCGCGTTCCAAATCGAAGTTGACGCCGTTTACTGCATGGATGACCTTACCGTCTGAGGTGTATTCCACCACCAGATCGCGCACCTGCAAAAAGGTATTTGCATTCTGTGTCATAGTTCAAAGCTCCTCCATGTTATTTCTTCAACTTCGGGTCAAGGGCGTCGCGCAGACCGTCGCCGAACAGGTTCAGGCCCAGGACAGTGATCATGATAAAAATGCCCGGGAACATGATCAGATGCGGATAGCTGCGGATGTACGCGCGGCCAGCCGAAAGCATAGCGCCCCATTCCGGAGTGGGCGGCTGCACACCCAGGCCGACATAGCTCAGGGAGGCCGCTGTCAGGATGGTCTGGGCAACACTCATCGTTGCCTTGACGATAACCGGGGAGAGGGAGTTCGGTAGAACATAGCGCGTGATAATGCGGAACTTGCTGCAGGAGATGGACTCGGCTGCCTCGAGATATTCCTCGTCGCGAACGCTGAACACCTGGGCGCGCAGCAGGCGGACATACTGTGGAATCGATGTGATCGCCAGCGCCAGAATGGTCTTATCAAAGCCGGAGCCCAGAACGGCCGACACGCAGATCGTCAGCAGCAGACCGGGGATGGCCTCCAGAATATCCAGAAAGCGCATGAGGACCGTGTCCAGCGTGCCGCCAAAATAGCCCGTGATGGCACCGATGGCACAGCCGACGACCGCGCCAAACGCGGTTGCCGCAAGGCCGATGCTCAGCGAGTAGCGGCCGCCGTAAATAATGCGTGAGAAGACGTCGCGGCCCAGCTCATCGGTTCCAAACAGATGCTCAAGGCTCGGGCCGGACAGCATATTGGTGAGATCCATTTCCTCATAGCCGTAGGGGGCAGCCACCGGTGCGAAGATCGCAGCCAGCGCCAGAACGATAAAGATGATCAGGCCGATGACAGCGCCGCGGTTCTGGAACAGACGCTTTACGATTGCCTGGAAGTTGCTGTTCTTTTTTACGGGTGCAGCCGCGTTGGCGGCGGGCATGGTTGCAGATGCAGTCATATTAGTGTCCACCCTTTCCGCCCTCGTACTGGGCCTTGATACGCGGATCAATGTAGGCATAGGCCAGATCCACCAGCAGCATCATGATGCTGAACGTGATTGCCAGGAAGATGACGCAGCCCTCGACCACGGGATAGTCGCGGCTGTTCACGGCCGTGATCATGTAGGTGCCGATGCCGGGAATCGAGAATACCTGCTCAATGATAAGCGAACCGCCGAACATATGGGCCAGGTTGCTGCCTGCGACGGTGACGATCGGGATCAGGGCGTTTGGCAGCGCGTGGCCGTAGATGACCTTATGCTCCGAAACACCCTTGGCACGCGCGGTCGTGATGTAGTCGGAACGGATAACCTCCAGCATGGAGCTGCGCGCCTGACGTGCCTGTGTGGCAATACCGCCAAAGGAGTTGGCAATGCAGGGTAGTATGTAATACTGGATGCCGCCGATGCCCATGGCCGGGAGCCAGCCGAGCTTGAGCGCAAACAGGATGACCAGCATCAAAGCAACCCAGAACGTAGGCATGGAGACACCGACCAGCGCAATGAACATGCAGATGTTATCCATCCAGCTGCCCTGATGGACCGCCGCGCTGATGCCCAGCGGCACGCCGACGAGCAACGCAATAGCGATGGAAATCACACCGAGCAGAAGCGTGCGAGGCAGACGGCCCAGCAGTTCCTGTGTAATAGGGGTGTTGTTGATATAGCTCTTGCCGAAGTTGCCGTGCAGGAAGATATCGGAAAGGTAGGTTCCCAACCGCACCAAGTAGGGCTGATCCAGCCCCAGCTCTGTGCGCTTTGCCGCCAGGTCCGCTTCCGTTGCACTGGTTCCCAAAATGATCTGTGCCGGGTCACCTGGCACAAAATACATGATCGTAAAAATCGTGATGGCAACGCCAATGACAACAGGGATCATCAGCAACAGCTGCTTTCCGATATATTTACCCATCTCGTATACCTCATCCAATGGTAATGGGATGTCGCCCGCCGCCAAAGCCGCTGTGACGGCATCCCATTGCCTGATTTCTTATTTCTTACTGTTGATTAGTTCCAACTGTAGGTGCAGCTTGCCACGCAGGGGAACTGCTTGCCGTCCATCGAGATGGACTTGACGCTGTCACGGCAGACCGTATACATCTGCGCATTGAACAGGCCGACTGCATAGGCGTGGCTGTACAGGCAATCCTGGAACGCATCCATGTTGGCCTTGCTGTTGTCTTTCTCACAGGCTTCCATCAGGCTCTGCAGCTCGTCGTCATACACGCCGTTAATCGTGCCGCCGGTGGAGTATGCTTTGGCGTCGAACTTGCCGCGCCAAATCGTCATCAGGTAGTCAGAGCCGCCGCAGTTGTCCAGCAGGATATCATAAGCGGTCTCGTCGCTCTTGTAGGTGTTGAACAGCGAATCCTCGTAGCTGTTGATCTCGACCGTGATGCCTATCTGTGCCAGGTAGCCCTGCATGATCTGGGCAATGCTCTTGCGGATGGCATTGCCGTTCAGCACGATGCGCAGCGGTGTTGCGGTGTCAAAGCCGGACTCTGCCAGCAGGGTCTTGGCCTTTTCCACATCGTAGGTGTAGTAGGAATTTTCCTCCCACGCGGGGTCGTAGTCAGAGAACATGTTGCCGCCGAATGTGCTGCACACAGTGGCCTGGCCGTTTGCGGCACCGTCCACCAGACCCTGGAAGTCGATGGCGTACAGGATCGCCTGGCGCAGCTTTTCATTGCTGCAGGGGCTGTTGTCAGAACACTGGAAGAACAGCACCTGGCTCAGATTCTGCAGGTTCTCAAACACGGTAAAGCCGTCCGCGTTGGCACCGCCCTCCACAAAGCGCTGGCTCTCGGTGTAGGACAGGCCGTTGACCATATCCACCGTGTTGGATTCCAGTGCGATAGCCAGCTGGGAATCCTCGGGAATGTAGTAGTACTCAATGCGGTCCACGTTGGCGTACTGATAATCGGTGAAGTTATCTTCACTCTGCCAGTAGCTGTCCGCTTTCTCAAACGCGTACTCAGAGCCGGAGATGTAGTCGGTCAGCACGTAAGCGGTCGTGCCGACGGGGGTGGTAGCCATCTGATCGCTGGAGGCCTCATACGCAGCCTTGGTCACGCAGCGGGTAGCCTGCAGCAACTTCTCAAACTGGCCGATGATGTCGGAGTTCATGACCAGTTCTACTGTGTAGTCGTCGATCTTCGTGCAGGTGTCCATGTAGCGGAAATCAACGAAGTTTCCGGTCTCTTTCATTGAGTTGCAGACGAACACGACGTCATCTGCCGTAAAGTGGTTGCCGGCCGTGTCATAGACATTGTCCCAGATGGTCAAATGGTAGGTCATATCGCCGACCTTTTCCCAGCTCTTGGCCACAACGGCCTTGCACTCGCCGCCGACACCCTGATACTCGGCCAGAGGTTCATAGATCGTGCGGAATGTTGCATTCTTGCCGTTGCCGCCCGCCTCAAACGGTCCAAAGGAGGCCGGGTCAGAACCGATGCCTACGCGAATGACGCTCTTGCCGTCTGCGGTGGTGGTTTGTGCGGTTGCCTGGGAGGAAGAGGCCTGCTCCGTTGTACTGCTGCTTGCGGAAGCGCCGCAGCCCGCCAGCATAGTTACTGCCAGTGCAGCAGCAACGCCCTTAACTAACTTTTTCATGAGATTTCTCCTTACTGAATGGTTTTGTGTTGATATACAGCTGTTGGTGACGAATCTGCACGAAGCGCGCTGCGCAGATTGCTGTGAACATTCACTAAAATTGCTTCACCAAACTTCTTTTTTCTGTCTACAATATTACGCGTTGCCATTCGCAAAGTCAATTCTGATATATTCTGCGGAATATTCCGTTTTGGAATTTCCTAAAATTCATATTTTTTTGCTTGTGCAGAATATACAAATAGCAGGAAAAACACCTCACAAAAAGGCGTTTTTCCTGCTATTTCAGGTGGTGCGCCCGGCATGTGCAACAACTAGGTGGTGAAAGACCACTACGCGCTCGGCAGTAGGAAGCGGACGCTGATGTCTTGGGTTGAATGGATGCGGCGCAGGTTCCGAATGTACATCTGGAAGCAGTGGAAGAAGCCCAGAACGAAGGTTGCCAATTTGAGAAAGCTGGGTATCCAGGCTGACAAGGCTTACCAGTGGGGCAACTCCAGACTGGACTATTGGCGTATCGCCGGGAGTCCGGCGCTTCAACGTTCCATTACAAACGAAAGACTCTCAGCAGCGGGATACTTTAGTATCCTCAACTACTACGAGTCCTTGCACTTATGCGGTTGAACCGCCGTGTACCGGTCGGTACGCACGGTGGTGTGAGAGGTCGGCTCTTTAGTTAAGAGAGCCTCCTACTCGATTATAGAAAGCTATTTTACGGCGTTATTTATATACTTTTGTTAAGAGATAGCTTTTCATCCGGCGCTGGAATTCCGGCTTTTTATCGCCCTTTACTTCCATAAGCACGAAGGGTTGCGGCTTTACGCCTTTCAGCTCAAACTTTTTCAGGCCGTCAATATGAAAGGCCGCAATGTCACTTTCGTAACACAGCATGGCGCGCGACTCGTATTGCAGGGAGAACAGCACCATATCACGCCGGATATCCGGGCGGCAGCCGATGCTTTTAAAATGAATATGGTAGAGCTGCTCTATATTTTTGGCAACCATTGTGCCGTAGTAGGTCTCCAGCAGCTCCATGCCGTCTAGGTCGTAGATGGAGACCTCCTCCCTGTCGGCCAGCGGGTGGTCCTTTGGCAGAATGATGCAGAGCGGGTCATTCTGCAGAAAGGTTTTTTCAATCTGCTCCTGCTCGTGCAAGGGGTCATGGGCAATCAGATAATCAATCTCACCGTTCAGCAGACACCGTTCTGCTATGCTAAAGTCGCGCTGGGTCAAAAATTCCACATAAATATTCGGGTTTTCGTCACGGAATGTCTGCATGGCATACAGTAAATTCTGGCGGGTGTCGTTTGGCACCACGCAGACCGTGACCTTGCACTTGGAGGTAAATGCTTTCAGCCGCCGTATGGCATGGTAGTAGTTGGGCAGCATCTTTTTTACATCTTCATAAAAGCATTCCCCGGCCGGGGTCAGCTCGATGGGGTGTTTCTTTCGGTCAAACAAATGCACGTTAAGCTCATTTTCCAGCCGCATGATGGCTTTGGAAAGCGATGACTGGGAAATGTTCTGGCTTTCTGCCGCTGCAGAAAAGCTGTGCTGCTCCGCAATATCAACAAAATAAATCAATGTTTGAATATCCATTCGTGCATCTCACCTCACAATATTATCTTATCATATTGCTCTGTTTTGTTCAAGAAACTTTCTTGACAAAAGAAAAAGCCCTCAAGCCCCTACAAAAGGGACCTGAGAGCCTTTTTATTATAAAGCGTTTTAATCTGACAGCAGCTTCCTTGTTTTCCACTTGCCGCTCAGGTAGTAGGCAAAGCAGAGGATGCCCGGCAAAATGCGCGAGAAAGCAATGCCCATAAAGTAGCCTACATAACCCATGCCCATAACGTTGACGAACAACAGGCTCAGACCGATCTTGCAGACAACGCCGTCCAGAATGCCGATCACAAAGCCGAGCGAGACAAAGCCGCAGCCTGTGACCATAGCCTGGAACGCGCCGACAAAGGCAGAAGCAAAGAAATGCACGACCATAATGCGCAGATATACCTTGCCCATATCGATGACTGCTACGTCCGTAGTGAAGATGCGGTACACATCCTGCGGGAAGAACAGCAGCACTACCACGATGATGCAGGCAAAGCCGAGGCCCAGTGACAGAGTAGCCCAGCAGACCTTTCCGGCGCGTTCTTTCTTATTGGCACCCAGATTCTGCCCGATCATGGCAGCGGATGCGGTGTCCACACCGCTGTTGAATACATCCGAGAATTTCTGAATCTTGTTGCCGATGCTGTTCGTAGCGGATACCGTCAGACCGTAGCTGTTGATGTTGGCGTTGATCCACAGCAGCGAGAAGCGAACCAGCAGCGAGCGAACCACCTGCGGCACACCCAGCACAACGATGGTTTCCAGAATTTTGGCATCCGGCCAGAAAAACTCCTTGCTGAGTTCAAACTCGAACTTTTCGCGGTTTTTCCACAGATAGCGGAACGATGCGACAAAAGAGCCAACCTGGGACAGGGTGGTGGCAATGGCCGTGCCGTCCGCCTGCATGCCCAGCACCGCGACAAAGAAGATGTCCAGTCCGATATTGATGACAGCTGCCACGCTGATAAAGTAGAGCGGCCGCTTGGATTCACCCATGCCGCGCAGTATGCCGCACACGGCATTATACCCGAACACAAACGGGTAGCCAAGGGCTGTTATGATCATGTAGGCCCGTGCCTGGGACAGGGCCTCCCCCGGGCAGTTCAGCGTGTGAAGAATTGGCAAGGAAAAAACGATCGCTGCAAGCATCAGCAGGGCGGAAACACCCAGCATAAAGCCGAGCAGTGTACCAACCGTCTTTTTTGCGCGCCGCTCATTCCTGGCACCGATAAGCTGCGCAATGTAAATTTGCCCGGCGGTAGAGAACCCCATCGCCACAGGGGTGACCAGGTCTGCAATCTCGCCGCCGGTTGAGATGCCGACCGTTCCCACGCTGCCGACGAACTGGCCAATGACCATCAGGTCCACCATGCTGTACAGCTGCTGGATCAGGTTTGTCAGAATAATGGGAACGGCAAATACAATCAGGGTCTTGTATATGGACCCCTGCGTAAGGTCATTTCCGACTTTTGGCTTTTTAGCCGCTGCTTCCATACGCATGCTCTCCTTATGTAAGATTTTTTGTGATCACATTACTCTTATCATAAAAGGAAAGCCTGGGATTTCGCAATTTTGATTTCCGCAGCGTAAATTTCCAAATCGGAATATAATAGAAATTGCAGCCGGGAAATTCAACATATTCGTTGTGCAGCACTGGCTTGGGCTGGAATTCCCGCGCGTTTTTTGCCTGTATTGCCCTACTTTTTACAGCACTTTTCCACGAATTTCTAAAACAGAATAGTTTTTATGCCGGATTTGAATACTGCCGTTTTGTGTCGCCTTGCATCCTTCAACTTCTTTTTCTATAATGGTAGAAAATCAACTGAAAAGGAGTTCCCGGCTATGTCATTTCGTGAAAAATATTTTTCGGATTACCGTGCAGAGACTACGCTGCACCCGAACGGAAAGGGCTATAAGGTGGAATATGTGTACTGCGGCGATTGGTATTGCTGGGATCTTGCCAAGCCGGATTTTCTCCGTTTCAAGGGAGCGATGCTGCTTTTGTGCGGCGCGGAGCTTGTGGTATATGCAATCTGCGCGCTGCAATATGCGCCAGCCAACACGTCGCCTATTGTTGCAGCTGGCGGTTTGCTGGCGATCATTGCACAGATTTTTCAGTGGATTGGCCTTGTGCAGCTCTGCCTGAGCCGCCGCAAGGTCAAGGACCGCGATTGCCACGAGATATGGGCAAAGCTGCGTGGCAGCTCCTGCCTGTGCGCGGCGCTGCTGGCGGTTGCCGCCTGTGGCTGCCTTTTGCGGCAAGGCTGGCTGCTGGCTGCCGGGTACGCGATGGATGCGTTGCTGGCTTATGCGATGTATCGCAAAATCAAGGGGCTTACATTTTCTCTGTTGCCCGGCGACGGAAGCACTTTCACTGAGGATTGAGCATTTTGCTGCTTTTCGTGTTTGATTTTTGCCACTATTCGCAAACGGAATCGATTTGCAGGAATATCTGAATTGCAGAAACCGCACGGCAGCGTTACTATTGTCTTAGCTCAAATACATATCTTGCAAGGAGGTAACATATGACGGAACTCACAAAATTGTACCCCATGGTGCAGATTAAGAAGAACACCTGGGAAATCGATGAATTTGACTGTGCCAGTATTTTCCTGCTGATCGGCACGGAAAAGGCGATGGTCATTGACTGCGGCATGGGTATTGGCGATCTGCGCGGCGCAATCGAGATGATTACCGACAAGCCGCTGATCTGCGTCATTTCCCACGGCCATATTGACCACACGGCCAATGCACGCCAATTCGGCGAAATCTGGCTCAACCCGAAGGATCAGGGCATTGAAATCCCCATGAACTACGCCCGCCGCCGCTATGACACGGAGCATATTGCTCAGCGGCAGAAAGGAAGCATTGGTGCGCCGTATAATATGTATCGTCTGTACGCCTACGATATTGAGGTCGATCTGCGCGAGCCCGGCCCCGGTGAACCCATGCCGGTCATCCACGATTTGACGGACGGAATGCAGTTTGACCTGGGCGGCCGCACCGTGACGGCCTATGAATGTCCCGGTCACACCGCCGGTGAGATGGTGTTTATCGATGACCAAACTCACCTGATGTTTGCGGGTGATGCGCTCAACTTCAATCTGGGCATCGGAGCTGTCCCAGTGGAAACCACGCTGAAAGCGCTGCGCCGTCTGCAGGCTATGCAGGACCAGTACACGGGCATCTTCAATGGCCACCACGACTTCCGCCCTCTGGGCATGCCGCTGGATGATGATTGTCTGCCCACCGTGATTTCGATGTGTGAGGACATCGTCGCCGGGCATTACAGCGCCTGCACGGTCCCCAGCTTCTGGGGCCAGCCCATGCCGCTGAGCGCTTCGGACAAGGCGGATTTCTCGCCCAAGGATGCCCCGCCGATGAACGCGAACAAGCCCCAGCCGCCCCGCAAGCGCGTTACCTACCGCAAGGGTCGCAACTTCCTGGGCTTCAACCCCAACCTCATCCACGAGGAGTAGGCGCGCGTATACAGTTTTTGCTTTTTTCTGATGCTTGCTTTCTTCTAAGTTCTTTTATCTCCCCACTCATTTGCAAAAATCCCCCTGTATTGCTGCATTGCGCAGCGACAGGGGGATTTTTGCGGTTGGGTTGCAGAGAAGTGGATAACGTCAGAAATTTTCTTGTGTGGATGGCTATATTCGTGGATTGGATAAATGGCTGTCAGGTATTCATTTTGAAATAAAACGATATGTGCCATAACTGGGCGATTCAAGAATCCCGGCGGCAGTCAGCTCCCGAATCACCAGATTGGCGCGGCTGTTTTTGACGTGGAACGCATCCGCGACGTGACGGGTGCGAAATTCATATTCATACCCATAGCGGCGGAACAATTCCAGTATCTTTTCCTTTGTGGATGCCTGCATCCGCAGCTTGGATAAGTCATGCTCCAGCTTTTCAATAGGGGTGGAGAATGCAGAAGTTTCCACATTGTGTGTAGAGGTTTCCACGTTTTTGATGGTAGTTTCCATGTTTTGCGCGGAGGTTTCCACGTTTTCGGAATCCATAGAAAGCTGCGCTGGCGCTGCGACGCTTCGATTGGGCAGCGTTACAAGGAAAAACGTGCTGTCGGAGTAAAATATCGGCTTTTGCGCACACTCGGCGTAGGAGGTCATAATGCGGTCAATGCCGCTGCCGCGCCGCTCCATGTAGTGCAGGCGGGAGAATACATCAGAAATCACCTGATTGCGCCGCATAGAAGGAATGTGCCGCAAATCCATGTCTTGGATGCGGCGGCCATTGGCCATGCCGCCCGGCGAAGAAATCTCCATGCGGTCATCGAACATTTCAATGTGTATTTCCGAGCCGAGAACCTGATAGTCGCGGTGAATCAGCGCATTTACCAACACCTCACGGACGGCCTTGTAGGGGTAGTCGCTGCGTTCTTCGCGCGTCATGCCGCGAATGCTCCACGGATTTTTGCTATTGTTGCGGATGAAATCCTCTGCGTTTTGCAGCAGAGAAATCAGACTGGCACCCTGATATTCTTTGTCGTCCAGTGCATCGGCATCGATATTGCCCTTGTGCGTGCCCTTCCAGCGGGTGCAGAATATGCGAGACTGCGGCAGTACACCTTGGTCGCATAATAGCAAGCCGCCGTTTGTGACCTGACCGTCCTCGGTGACAAGGGCGGTAGAAAGCAAATCCTTGTCTGGCTGGAAATCTTCTTTAAGCGTGTTCTTGAAGGTGGCAGCTAACAGCGTAAAGCTGACATCTCCTATGTGATAAGGCGATGGTAGTGAATCGAAAGTCTTATTCATGCCCTTGAGAATTAGGGCGCTTAATTGCTGACGAGAGGCTTCTTCCGACTGATCGCCGTTTCGGATGTAGGCGACGCAGACGCCCTCGAAGCGGTAGTAGTACGGATAGGCAGGGCCGTTCTGAATTTCCAAGTCAACGCAGATTTTATTATCTTCGGCAAAGGCGTGAAGCTGATACCGGGGCGTCGGGTCGATGCGCGCTTTAATAAGCTCCGTAATTTTGCTGATGACCTCTTGTGGGTTAACCAGACCGCATACTTCACGCGGATTATCGCGGACGCCAAACACGATATGCCCGCCAAAGCTGTTGGCAAATGCAGAAACGGATTTCAGCCAGCTGCGCGGCTTTTTGATTTCCAGTGCCTCTTTGTAGTCAACGGAGGAACCCTCCAAGAGTAAGTCGTTCAGATTCACGGTATCACCTGCCGATATGATTTTGTTGTGGAGCCGAGATTTGTCAGTAATTAAATTATACTACGCCCAAAGCATCAAGGCAATCGTAAGTTGTACTCTCCGGTGTTAAGTTGTACGCATCACGGCAAGACTAGAGTGGGGAAAATCCAGTTTTTTGATGTTTTACGGATAGGATACGATAGTATCTTAGTATTTTATTTATTTAGTATTTATTTGTG
>OIEF01000684.1_pt1 | contig 13563 bp, 8 predicted proteins | sample 1581721 | NCBI WGS metagenome assembly OIEF01 (sample SAMN01760908, study PRJEB22395) | human gut metagenome
TGCGCTTGCGCAAGCCGGCATAGTGCGGAAAAACACATATAAAATACAGGAAGAGGAGATAAATACCGGAGATGGAAGTTGTATCAAAAGGCGAATTTAATACATGGGAACGTGAGAAACAGGTACAGTACATAAAAGACGTGATTGGAGAAGAATGTGTATTTGAGCAGGAGACAGATGGACAGAAAAAACTGTTACTCTATGGAAAAGTAAAGATTGAGGAATGGGCGAGCGAGATGGGAACACGTAGAAGTGTACGAATATATCCGTATTCCCCATCGAAGGATAAGGTGATCACGCGTGCGCTGCTTGAGGGGATGGAAGGTATCGCTTATCTGGGAAGTATGATAAAAGGAAAAATTATCCGGTTAGAGGATTCCACGATTTATATCTTTGAACTTTGCCTGGAGCATGTCGAAGAAGAGGATCGGAGATGGCCGGTTATTTGCCGTTTCTATGATGATTTTGGAAATCTCGAGGCGTTAAACGACCAGATCAATAAGCTTCGTGCGCAGATTGCGGATGCAGAAACGAAGAGCCAGGAGCTTACAACGAAGCTGCAAGAGCAACAAACGAACTTCCAGCGGATTGAGACTGCGATGGAGAAAAGACGGCACGATCTGGATCAGGAATATGAGCAGAAGAAAGCGGAAGCACAAGGCAACTATGAGAAGCTTGCAGCATCTCTGGAGCAAAAGGTTCAGGCGATGCAGCGCATTGCCAGAAAGTATGGCCTGCCACTGGAGGAAATATTACCAGAGGAAACAGAGAAAGAAGCGGTTGTCAGCCTGGGAGCAAAAGAACTTACTGATTATGTCTGGAGCTATCTGTGGCAGAGAAAGAGACTGCAGTATGACCGGTCCGTGGTTGCACGGTTTCTTGATAGTCTGCACACGGAACAGCTTATGATCCTTTGGGGAGAACCAGGCTCCGGAAAGACGTCTCTTCCGCAGGCAGTTGCGGAGGCGATTGGCGCAGAATGCAGGCCGGTTGCGGTGCAGCCTAGCTGGTCGGATAACCATGATCTGTTAGGGTATTACAATGCGCTGGAAGACCGGTATATTTCGACACCATTTCTGGAGAGTCTGGTCGAGGCGAACCAGCATCCGGACAAATTGTATCTTGTTGTTTTGGATGAAATGAATCTTGCACATGTGGAGTACTATTTCTCAGAAGTGTTAAGCGCGATGACGCGGGATGACCGGACACTGACTTTGTATGGACAGACACAGAATGCGAATCTCATGCGTCTGCTGGAGCTTGATGAGCAGGGTATTACAGCCGAAAACTGCAAAGAGGCGAAGGATATCTGCATGAAACAGTTATATCCGGGGAAGTTTCGGATTCCAGATAATGTGCGCTTTATTGGAACCATCAATATGGATGAGACAACCAAGAGTTTGAGCCCGAAGGTAGTGGACAGAAGCTATGCGATTCGTGTAGGAGTATTGCAGAATCAGGAAAAAGAAAAATTGCAGGCTGAAGTGGATGCACTTCCGAAACAGGAAATATGTACAATTTCGGTAGATAGTTTCCTGCCTCTGAATCCGATTTCTTTGTCCGAGGACGAGGAACAGGGAATTGTGGCAAAGAGAAAGGAAGTTCAGGAAATCATTGACTTGTTCCAGGATATCTGTACGATATCCAATCGGTTTTATCATTATATGGATCAGATTCTTTGTTGGAATCCGAATGTGGATATCGATTGGTTGATCTTCGACAAGATATTATCCGCGGTTCGGATTGACAGGAACAATGTGAAGGAAGCTGAGAAACTGGTAGTGGAGCTTGAGACACGGGAATATCCGTCTGCGAAGGAAAAACTTCTTGCGATGATTGCAGATGTAAATGGCGAGCTGGTTGAAGAAAGTTATTACTGGAGATAAGACATGATAGAAATCAAACTTGGAAATGCACAATATAATTTTCGAGCAATGGATAAGAAGGGCATAGCTCCGATCCGTCGGGTACGATTTTCAGAGTTCAATGAAAAACAGAAGATTGCATTAGAGGAGCTTGGCGTACAGCTTGGACCTTTTCAGACGGGTGAGGAGACGAAGGTTGTTTTGTGTTCCCATCTGCGTACAAAGAAGCGGGATGGTGAGGATGCAGAATGGCTTTATGAGAATGCAGATCTTATTATATGCGTGACGAAGGAAGATCGGGAACGTGTGTCTGCGGTAATGCTTGGCGAGGAGACGGCATACCAGAAATTTGAGGATAAAGAGGCGGATTATTATGTTCCTCCAAGACATTGGAAGTCCATAAGAGGCAGATATCAGGATGTAGACAGCAGCCACTATACCGTTGCAGGAACGGAGCGGGTTTATGTCTGTTACAAAAATGGTATGAGGGATACAATCATGGTCAAAAGTTTGCCGTCGATTGAGGAGCAGGATTATCAGGCGATGATTAATGATCTGTATGCGATATCAAGTGAATTGCTGATGGATACCGGGTCACATACCAAAGTTTCTATTGAAAATGTTCAGCATAATCAGCTTCGGAACATGCAGAATCTTGTCTCTCAGATTGAGACTACATGGAGGCGGCTGCATGGAAATATGGAGCGGGATCTGACTACGGAATATGTGAAGATGCCGGTTCACCGGATTAAGAATATGACGGTCAAAAGTCTGCTCGAATACCGGTTTACCGGGAATCCGGATGTGCATGCTGTCAAATATAAGGAGACGCGTAATATCTATGAAAACCGGATGATCGTGCAGTTCTTTCACCGGATAGAATCCTATCTGAGACGGCAGAAAGCAAGTGCGTTGCAAAGTATTATGCATGCGGAATTCGGGTATCTGGATGATTTTCAAGAGGAAGACAGCATTTCGGATAAAGAGACGCTGAAGAAAATCAAGAAGGCAATGCGCATTTGGCAGTTTGATACGGTAAAGAGGGAACTGTTCACGAATACGGTCAATGATACAGAGCGGTATCCGATGCAAAATGGCGAGGAAGTCGTTCAAAAAGATGATTTTTTATTTTCACTTGTATGGTGGAAACATCAGCAGGCTCCGGCGTGGAATGTATATCACAAGAACTTTGCGGACACATCTGCAATCCATGATATAGATGGGCAATCGGTATGTCTGACAGATCTCGCTCTGAATAAATATGATATTGCATCCCAATATGCGGTATACAGTGCATTGACCCGGAATCAGGATGAATTCCAGCGAACGGACATCCGGGTGAGGATGAAGAATTATAAGCTGCTTCGATTTTTATACTATGTTGTATCTGAGGCGCGTCGGGATGCGGCAAGCAGAAATTTAAAGAATGGCAGTGACTGGGTACGTTTTGATATAAATGGAAGTGTGGAATTGGTAGATTCTGTCAAATCTGCGAGGATGGACAAACATGAATTACACATATATATTTCCAAGATCAACACGATTACAGTCAGGGAGAAAAATGTAAGGGAAACGATGAGATTTACCTACTCCGAGCAGGAGGATTATCTTGAATACGGACCAGAGATTGCGAAGATTCTGTTAAGGAATCTTGCACAGAAGGAAAGCGGCTGGGGAGCAAATGCTTTATCTATCGGACAAATGGTACTCGCGATCGAGGAAGGGGAGAAGCGGCAGCACCGACAGGAACAGTCCACGGAACTTATGAAACAGGTGGAACAGGAGTGGAATGTACTGATTCAACGGATGAAGAGACTTTGCAGAGCGAAAGAGCTTTCTCATATCCCGGGAACCCGGGAGAGCCTTCGATGTACAAATATTTTTGCATCAAATCCAAAGTACCATGCCATGTACCAGTTGATGAAACATGCGAGTGAATTTGATCAGGAAATTTATTACAATGAGACCGATGATATTCCAATTCTGAAATTAGAGCAGTTGTATGAACGCTGGTGTTTGGTAAAGCTGGTGCATATCTTTGTGGTTGATTATGGATTCGAATTTTTGGATGATGAGGGGAAAGGGTATGGAGATTCCTCTCAAAAACAATTGTACAAATATATTAATCAACTGTTGAAAAAAGGAGATTTCAAGGATTCGGTGTTCCATCTGAAAGGACATTTGTATGATGCATCCAGAAATATAGAAGCAGATGAGATGCAGGTAGATATCTACTATAACCATGAATTTATTCTTGGCGATACTGTGGACTGGCAGGAAGAGGTTATCCCGGAAGGTGGAAGACCAAAGCAGAAACTGGCACCGGATTTTTATGTGGAAATGACCTATCGCGGACAGACAAAGCATTTTTGCCTTGATGCAAAATACCGATCACGGAATAGCTTAACTGAAGAGGATGGAACCAGACGCTGGTATTCTGATCTTATGACAGTCGCTTTGCAGAAATACATTGTGGAACTGTCACAGGTACAGCCAATCGATGGTTCATTTATTCTCCATAGCAATGCATATAGTTGTACCGACAAATGGGAGTATCAGGATCGAAATCCACACGCCTATTGTGGACAGAGTCTGGATTCCTTGTGGCAGGAATACAATGCATATCTGAAAGGAAAAACCGCTGATGACAGAGATTTGTTGATATCAGAGCGTGCACGGAAGTTTTTCACGGAAAATGCGCAGAAAAATCCAGATCAGCAGGCTGCAAACCCACAGAAAGAGGAGTATCACTATGTGAATGATAACCGAATCGGGTCTTATTATCTTCTCCCTGGAAAAGATATTTACCTGCGTGTCTGGATCACGATGGTCATGGAGCATTATTTTGGAATCTATGATGCTATGTGCTGGGACTGTGGACATAAAGTAAATGTGGAGAATATTGAGACGATGGTTTCAGGAGGCGCGAATATGGATCACTATGTGGTGACCTGTCCTGCGTGTGGAACGGCATGGGTGCGGAATTTCTGTTCCAATGAAACCTGCCGGAGACCAATCGGAAAACATATTATCAATTATTATGGAATGGCAGCAGGAAATAATAAATGGAATCGAGTGTGCCCGGAATGCCATGCAGGGTGGAGATTAATCGCGCGATAATTTGTTTGTGTAAGTCATAACCACATCTGGGAAGGCTGTAGATTAAAGAAAAGTGGAGGAACGTTTACATGCGTTATTACATTGCAGACCTGCATTTCTGCCATGAAAATCTGAATACCCGTATGGACTGCCGTGGTTTTGAGAGCGGCGAAGCCATGAATGAATATATGATCGCACAGTGGAATTCGCGTGTGCGTAAGCGTGATGAGGTTGTGATCTTGGGAGATTTCTGTATTTCAAAAAAGGGAGAAGTTGCAAATGCCATTCTCGAACGTTTAAATGGCAGGAAGTACCTGATCCTCGGGAACCATGATTATTTTGCGGCAAATAAGCAATTTGATCCATCGCATTTTGAGTGGATCACGCATTACAGGGAAATCAATGATAACAACCGCAAGGTAATCCTGTGTCATTATCCGGTCATGTGCTACAACGGACAGTACCGCCGGAATGCGAAGGGGGAACCGAAGACATACATGCTGTATGGACATGTGCATAATACATATGACGAGTATCTGATCAATGAATTCCAGAATCAGACACGCACCTGCACACGCCCGGTGCTTGGAAAAGCCGGCACGGAAGAAACGGTTTCCATTCCGTGCCAGATGATTAATTGTTTTTGTATGTTTTCTGATTATGTCCCGCTCACGCTCGATGAATGGATTGAAGTGGACCGCAAGCGGCGGGCAATCATGAAGCGGGAGGGCGATTGTTAAGAATTCTTTCCGGAAGCGGACTCAATCCGGCTGTAACGGAAGTCGCAGTAAGTTGCACCTTCTGCGATCGTCTGTGTCCGGACTAAGCGCATATGCATCATGTCGGCAAGCACGTAGTCCATGCGGCAGAGATATTTGGCAAGTTCGAAACAGCCCTCATCCCGGCACAGACTGCAGATGCCGCATGTATGATAATCATAGCCAAGCTCGAAATCATCATTCGCGCCGCCTTCTAAGATGTCAACCACCCAGTCATTTTCGTATTTCCGTTTATGGGAGTCGGCAGACCACTTTTTCCGGACTGGAAGCTTCTTCACATCGAGATAGCTGTCTGCATTTCCTACGACCTTGTGGAACAACTGATTGGCGGAAAGTCCATCCTTGTACAGGGCATAACATTCCTCCGGAGATAAGGTTGTGTTCCGGTTTAATGCGATGAAATATGCGCCCATGCAATAAGAACTCATCAGCCGGGATTTGCCGATATCCTTGGCGCGCGTCAGGATGGCGCGGTATTCCTGTTTGATCGCCTTGCTGTCAATCTGCAAATGCTGTCTTTTTGCCTGCTTCATGCAGGAGCTGTGATAAAAATATCCAAATAATTTCTGTGAGAATCCGTACTTCAACTAAAAATCATCCTTTCTTAGCAAAATCTATCTCAATGATCTGGCACATCTTGGACTTGTAATCCAAGTGTCGCTTCGATGCCGTGCATCAGCACATCCATCGCCTCTAAAAATGCCTGCTTTATTTCTTCGGTGAAGCCATCCTTACTGGTATCATCGGCAATCATCTCACAGATCATCGAGAACTCAGACAACGACAGCATGTAACATGTTTTCTCGGATAGCTGATTCTTCGCAAGTCCACGCACGTATAACTCATGATAAAAGCGCGTTGCGAATTCGTTGCATCGCGCTATATAAACTTTGCGGAAGTTCCGGATATAGGTGCCGGAATCATTCTTTAACAGCATGTGGAAGAGCTGCATATCGTCCTCTAACAGCTCGAGGGTCCGGATGGATATGCGGGAATAGAATACCTGCATCAGCTGCTCGTCGGACATCGCCGAAAAGTCAATATCCAGCATGGACTCACTCAGTGCCATCAGCTTATTTCCGCTCTCTGCGAATATCTCGCCGAACATTTCTTCCTTTCCTGAAAAATGCTTGTATATCGCGCCGGGGGTAATACCTGCCCGCGCAGCAATCTTTCGCATGGATGCTTCCTGATAGCCACATTCCAAGAAGATCTCTTTCGCACTTTGTAAAATTGTCGCTCTGGTCGCTTTTGTGCTCTCACGCATAATTGTACTCCTTTGGTAAACACTGTTTACTTTATAGCACAGGAAACGGGGAAATGCAAGGGGGAATGTTGAGGTGAAGGGAAAATAATCAATTCTATTAAATTCAAAATCAAAAATTTTATTTTTATCATCCGCACAATTATGATAGAATTAAGCGTAAGTGAATTATAACAGAAGCGACGAATGAGGGAGGATATAAAAATGGCAGAAGGAAAAGATTTATTGCAGGTACTATGGAGTGGGGCAGATGTACTGCGTGGAAAGATGGATGCCAATGAGTACAAGACATACTTGCTTGGATTGGTTTTCTATAAATACTTATCAGATTCGTATCTATCAAAAGTGTATGATCTGCTGAATGATGCAAAGCCGGATAGTCTGGAAGAGGCACAGACAGCCTACGAAGAAATTATGGAAAGCGAAGATGTAGAGGAGCTGCTGGAGGAATTGAAAGAATCTTTGCATTATACATTAGATCCGGACATGACCTATGTCAGCATCTTAAAGGATGCGAAAAACAACGCATTCAATCGAGAGAAATTACAGGCAGCATTTAACCGGATTGAAGAGTCGGATGAATTGTTTCATGGACTATTTGCAGATGTAGATCTGTATTCAAATCGATTGGGAACCGGAGATCAGAAGCAGAGTGCAACGATCGCAGAAGTAATTAAGGTGTTGGACGATGCAGATCTGATTCATACCGAGGGCGATGTACTGGGAAATGCATATGAGTATCTGATCGGTCAGTTTGCTTCGGAAACGGGAAAGAAAGCAGGAGAATTCTATACACCACATGGACCGGCGCAGATCTTATGTCGGATCGCGATGACCGGACAGGAAAATAAAAAAGGATTGCAGGTATATGATCCGTGTATGGGTTCCGGTTCTTTGATGCTTAGCTGTAGAAATTATTCCACAGAGCCAGACTTTATCAAATATTACGGACAGGAACTGATGCCATCCACTTACAACCTTGCTCGTATGAATATGTTCCTGCATGGCGTACTGCCGGAGAATCAGCATCTGCGAAATGGAGATACCTTGGATGCAGACTGGCCAACCGATGAAGAAACCGAGTTTGATGCAGTTACGATGAATCCGCCGTATTCTGCAAATTGGTCGGCGGCAGAAGGCTTCAAACAGGATGAACGATTTATGGATTATGGTGGAAAGCTGGCACCGAAATCAAAGGCAGATTATGCATTTTTGTTACATGGTTTCTATCATCTGAAACAGACAGGAACTATGGCAATCGTGTTGCCGCATGGTGTGTTGTTCCGTGGGGCAGCAGAGGGAAGCATAAGGAAGACCTTGCTGGAAAATGGTTCGATCTATGCAGTGATTGGTCTGCCATCGAATATGTTCTACAATACGTCGATTCCTACTTGTATTATCGTGCTGAAGAAGCACCGCGAAGGGCGCGATGTGTTATTTATTGATGCATCCAAATTGTTCGAAAAAGAGAAAAAACAAAATGTGATGAAAGAGGAACATATCAATCATGTTCTGGAATTATACAATAATCGTAAGACGGTGGAGAAAGAAGCATATCTCGCGTCTTATGATGACATTGTGGCAAATGATTTCAATTTGAACATCCCAAGATATGTGGATACAACGGAAGAAGAGGAAGAAATCGACTTAAAGGCATTGACACAGAGTATGCGTGAGACAGACAAGCAGATTAAAGAGGAAAATGCAGCGTTAGTCGGAATGATGAAAGAACTGACCTTCCAGGATGATGCGACGAAAGAGGCTGTTGAGGCGTTTATTCGTGTGCTTGAGGAGGTGTAAAATATGAATACACCGAAGATTCGATTTAAGGGATTCAAAGACGATTGGGAACAGCGTAAGTCTGGGCAGATAGCTCCGCTTCGAGGCGGATATGCCTTTAAAAGTAATGAGTATTGCTCTGATGGTATACCCATTGTGCGTATTTCAAATATACTTTCGGATGGATCAGTGGGGGCAGATTTTGCATACTATGATGAGCAAGATACGGACGAGATATACACACTCTATGATGGGGCTGTTGTACTTGCTATGTCTGGTGCAACAACAGGAAAAGTGTCTGTACTCTGTGATGAAAAAGGTCAAAAATACTATCAAAATCAACGAGTAGGTTATTTTATACCTACAGATATTTGTGATTATAAATTTGTAAAAACGATTATGCGGTCACGGTTATTTGCAGACCAATTATCTGCAGTTCTTGTTGCCGGGGCTCAACCTAATGTATCATCAAAGGAAATAGACGGATTTAAGTTTTTGATTCCACAATCTAAAAATGAACAAAAGAAAATCGGGGAATACTTTTCCACTCTCGATAACCTCATCACTCTTCATCAGCGTAAGTGTTGCGAACTGAAAAAATTAAAACAATATATGGCAAATCATATGTTTGTCAACCAAAGTACAAAATGCGATAGGAATATCGCAACAAACCATAAAAAATTACAAGAAAGGACGAAAGAAATGGGAGAATTAGAATCAGTAATTGAGCAGAGATTAATTGACCAATTATGCGGTGGGGATTCACAGTGGACATATCGGAAGGATATTCGGACGGAGGAGCAGTTGTGGGATAACTTCAAATACATATTGGAGCAGAACAACAAGGCAAAGCTGAACGATATGCCACTCAGTGACAGTGAATTTGCAAAGATTAAAAATGATGTATCGCATGCTTCTTTTTATGATGCAGGCAAATGGCAGGTCGGTGAGAACGGAAAAGTCTATGTGCATGTACAAAGAGGCAATGAGACATTGCATTTGGTTGTGATGAACAACGAGCATATTGCCGGGGGAACGAGCGTCTACGAGGTAATCAACCAGTATCAGGCATTCAAGACAGATGAGGTGGATGACAAGCGGGACCGAAGATTTGATGTGACGCTGTTGATCAATGGAATCCCAATGATACATATTGAGTTGAAGAACAAGGATCATTCCTATATGGATGGGTATCGGCAGATAGAGAAGTATGTTTCGGAAGGAAAATTCCGCGGACTTTTCTCAAATGTGCAGATGTTTGTCGTGAGTAACGCCGTGGATACGAAATATTTTGCGGCGGCTACGGCAGCGGAGTTAGACAAAGGTAAAAAATTCATAACAGGCTGGGTAGATGAGGAGAATTCCCCGGTGTGTGATTATCTGGACTTTGCAGAAGCGGTGTTACGGATTCCACAGGCACATGAGATGATTGCAAAGTACATGGTTCTCGATAATGAAAAGAAGAAATTGCTGATTCTTCGTCCGTATCAGATTCATGCCATTGAAGCGATGCGGGCAGCCTCGAAACGTGGCATGTCAGGATTTATCTGGCATACAACCGGTTCCGGCAAGACGATGACGTCCTACAAGGCGACGCGGAATCTGTTGATGGATATTCCGTCCATAGAAAAAACGGTATTTCTGATTGACCGGAAAGATCTGGACATGCAGACGAAGATGGCATTTCAATCCTATGCAGACAATGATACGATTGACGTGGATGATACAGAAAATGTAGATGCGTTGATCCGGCGGATGGCAGATGGAAACCGGCAGATGATTGTTACGACGCGGCAGAAGTTACAGACCATGATTACTAAGAAACTGCAGGAGGGAACGAAGGAATATGAGAAGATCCGAAACCTTCGTGTTGCATTTGTGGTAGATGAATGTCACAGAGCGGTTACACCGGAGACGAAACGCAGAATCGAGCGATTTTTTGCACATTCGTTATGGTATGGATTTACCGGTACGCCGATTTTTGATGAAAATAGATATGAGCAGAAAGGCGACCTTCCACAGACTACAGAAGAACTGTATGGATCATGTCTACACAGTTATACGATAAAAGAAGCGATACATGACGAGGCGGTTCTTGGTTTTATGGTGGAGAATCTCGGACCGAAAAAAGAGGATGTGGACGATGCTGTGTTTGAGACAGAGGAGCATATGCGACAGGTCCTGGATGTGATACTGAATCAGTCTTATACGAAATTAGGCATGCAGAATGGAAAGGGAAGAACATACGAAGGCATTTTAACCGTTGGATCGATTGCAAAGGCACAGCGGTATTACGAGTTATTAAAGCGGATCAAAGAGGGAAAAGACGCGTTAAAAATCAATGAGGAAATCTGCAAAGTCGTTCCGGATTTCCCGAAGTTCGCGATTACATATTCCGTGACAGAGAATGATGAGGCGTCAACGGTAAATCAGGATAAAATTCGGGAATCCATGAAGGACTATAACGAGATGTTTGGCACGCATTACGATGTGGAGAACATCAATGCCTATAATAGTAATCTGAACGACCGGCTGGCACGGAAGGAGAAGCGATATCTGGAACGGAGCCAGCAGTTAGATCTTGTGATTGTTGTCAATCGTTTGCTGACGGGATTTGATGCGCCATGTCTTTCGACCTTGTATATGGACAGACAGCCAATGAGTCCGCAGGATATCATACAGGCGTTTTCTAGGACGAATCGACTGTTTGATGCAAATAAGACTTATGGTCAGGTTGTGACATTCCAATCGCCGAAGGAATTCAAGAAAGAAATCGACCGGGCGCTGCGGTTATATTCGCGTGGTGGCGAAGGCGTTGCCGTTTCGGAAGATTGGAATAGTGTGCGAGAGACATTTTCGATTGCAGTTAAGACGATACATGCTATGGGACGGACACCGGAAGAGATTCATCAGTTGTCGCGGGAACAGAAGAAAGCGTTTGTTTATGCATTCCGAGGACTGGATAAGAGCTTTGCACATTTGAAAGCATTTTCCAGATATCGTGAGGAGTTGCTTACAGAATATGATTTTTCGCAGGAAGAATATGAGAACTATGCGGCAATGTATAAAAATGTCATGGAAGAGCTGAAGGATCCGAAGGACAAAACTGAAAAAGAGGATCCGGTTATGGACGACTATGATCTGATTGCATACAGCAAAATGCGGGTGGATTTTGAATACATTGTAGAGTTGCTTCAAGGGTTGGTCAATTATCTGGATCAGACGCATGATGATTTTCAGGATGCGATATTTGCAAAGAACATTCTGGCATTGCGGGAGATCTCAAAGGAGTTTGCAGAGGATAATCAGCAGCTCGGTGCATTGCTGCAACAGGTGATTGATAACATCGAACAGGATAAAGCCCGATACAAAGGGCAGGATATTGGAGTCGTTATCAACCAGATGCGTTATGATGCGATTGACACGGAAATCAGGACATTTGCGAAATTGTGGAACCTGAATGAGGATGATGTGCGGTATGAGGTGTATCATTACCGGGATGGAAAAATGGAAAATGAGAATACGTTTAAAGATCGCGCGTATGCATCTTATAAGGCGGGTGTAGAGGAACCTATGCCGAAATTCAAGTTCCGTAAGATTATAGTAGAGAAGTTCAAGCATGATCTGATGGAGAATGTATTGCCGCTGCGCGATTGACGAAATGTCGGGATGCGGATATATAGGACGCTTTCTGCAAACGACGAATGAGAAATTGATAGGCTGGAATAGACTGGGAATATCTATGGATGGTATTCCCAGTTTTATTATAAATCGACGTGCATATTTGGATGCGAAGTAGTTTAATTCAGGTTCGCAAGGGAACGCATGATGATGTCAATGTCCTTGCTTTCCAATTCCTGAATAATGTGCAGATATGTTTTCTGGGTGGTCGTCATGCTGGCATGTCCGAGGCGCCTTGCCACACTGGCGATGGAAACGCCGGCGAAAAGCATGAGCGAGGCATGGGTATGACGTAAACCGTGGATAGAGATGACGGGGATTCCGGCATTTTTGCAATGTCGTTCCAATATTCCGTTCAAGGTGGAATTATATATTTTCCCTTTTGCGAAGATCGGTTCATCTTCCGGAAGCTTTTTCACCAGTCCGGCAAATTGCATAACGGTTAACCAGTCAATCTGTATCTTTCGGACAGACGATTGATTCTTGGTTGGCAGGAAGCCGCCATTTCCTTTGTAATCCCATGTCTTGGAGATCGTCAGTATTTGCCGTGAAAAATCAAAATCCCTCGGCGTCAATGCAAGCGCTTCGGAAAACCGCATTCCGGTTTTGGCAACCAGAAGGATGAACCAGTCCCATGATACTTCCGGCCCCAGATCAAGGTCTTCGATTAGTTTGTGAAGCTCAAACTGATTGAGAAATTTCTGCTTTTTCTCACGTGGCTTTTTGCCTTTGATGATCGCTTTCCGGGTTGGATCTCGCGGAATCAGCCCCTCATCCACGGCATCTAAAATGGCACATTTCACATGGTGGTGAAAATCCATCGTTGTCTGATGCTCATGTTCTTCCGCATATTCATTTAATATTTTCTGATAAGAAATCCGATCCAGTTCGGAAATCGACAGATCAGGAGCCAGCTTTAACAGCCATTGATGCGCCATGTTGTATTTGCTCATGGTGACCGGGCGGATCGCTCCTTCTTTGTAGACGTTGATCCATTGCTTGTAGTAATCACAAAACAGCATTGGATTTCTGGATGTTGGTGTGTTCATTTGTAAATCCTCCTTTTTGATAGTGGTGCACGTCGATGTATGAATGT
>OIEF01000692.1_pt1 | contig 13381 bp, 8 predicted proteins | sample 1581721 | NCBI WGS metagenome assembly OIEF01 (sample SAMN01760908, study PRJEB22395) | human gut metagenome
TTGGGGTAGCCGGTCTCGTTATTGGAAGCGGAATAATCGTATTCCCACTTGTTCTCGTTTTCCATGTTACTACATCCTTCCCTCAAAGGCCGGTCCGCAGGGACATCTGTTCCTTTGAACTGTCCCTATTGTAACTGTCAAATGTGAAAATCAATCGCTTGCGCCGTGAAGAATATGTGAAATGCGGTCCTGTTTTCTGCCCTTGACAGCAGCGTTTCCGCTTGCTATTGTAAGGGAAGAACATCGACCCGTCAAGGAGGAGCTTTTTATGGAACTGCACCGCACTGAGCAGGGGTTTGCCCTGTATAAAGAAAAGGACTGCATCGGAGAGTGCTGCCTTTCTCCCGCCCCCAAGGGCGCACAGCTTGCCGCCCTGTGCATCCTGCCCCGGTGGCGGCGCAAGGGCTACGGCTCCTACCTGTTAAAAGAAGTATTGCGCAGCTTTGGCGGCTATGACCGGGAAGCCGCCACCGTGTTTACCGCCCCGCTGCCGGAAAACGCCGCTGAGCTTGCTTTCTGGGGCAAATTCGGCTTTGCCGCCGGGAGCGGGCAGCTGGTGCGCCGCCGCACCCCGGACTTAACAGCGGTAAAGTTCGTGCAGGACTTTTTAGCCGCCCGGCTGGTGCACCCGCAGCTGTGCGTAGACGCCACCTGCGGCAACGGCCACGACACGCAGTTCCTGTGTACGCTGGCAGGCCCGGCAGGCCGCGTGCTGGGGCTGGATATTCAACAGCAGGCCGTTGATAACACAAACGCGCGGCTGGCAGCGGCAGGCTATGGCGCAGTGGGGCGTGCGGTGCTGCACGACCACGCCCGCCTGGCTGAGCTGGTGCAGCCCGGCACGGCGGACTGCGTGCTGTTCAACTTCGGCTGGCTACCGGGTGCGGAGCATGATGTGCATTCCACGGCGGACGGCAGTGTGCCCGCCCTGCGTGCGGCGCTGGAGGCTCTGCGCCCCGGCGGCGTGCTGGCCGCGGTGCTCTACAGCGGAAAGGTCATCGGTGACGCCGAGAAGCAGGCCGCGCTGGCGTTTTTTAAGGCCCTGCCGCTGACGCGGTATACCGTGCTGGTCTGCGAGTTTGCAAACTGGGCGCAGACAGCGCCGCTGCCGTGCTTTGTGATCAAAAAGTAAAGGCTGTACGTTAAGGCAAGCGGGCAGAGCCCGCGCAAAAAGGCGCCCCTTACAGGGGAGCTGGCCGAGCCTGCGAGGCCTGAGGGGCTTTGCCCGTTCGCCGCAATAACAAAGGATACCCCCGTCAGGCACACATACCTGACGGGGGTATCTTTATTGTATAAACAGAATTTACGCCTTGACCTCCGGTGCGCCGCCGCCCAGCTTGGGGATGGGGCAATGGAGGATATACCATGCAAACAGCACGGACGAGATGCTCCAGGTCAGCGGATAGGCCCAGAACACAACGCCGATGTTGCGGATGAAGTGCAGCGTAACCGTGATGTAGGTGATGCGCAGCAGGCACCAGACCGCCAGCATGACCATCATCGGCACGACGGGGCGGCCCAGACCGCGCAGGATGCCCGCGCAGCAATGGCTGAACGCCAGCAGGCAGTAGAACAGCGTGATGGTGTGGGCCTGCCGCACGCCGAACGCGATGACGTCGGCCTCGCGGCTGAAAGCACCGATGAGCCACGGCGACGCAGCGTAGATGGTGGCGCCGACGACCTCGGCCATGAGCACCGAGCACAGACACCCGAACTTCATGCCCTTCTTCACGCGGTCCGGCTGGCCCGCGCCGACGTTCTGGCTGACGAACGTCGCCAGTGCCATGGCAAAGCAGGTCACGGGCAGGAAGGCGAAGCCTTCCACCTTGCTGTATGCGCCGCACCCGGCCATGGCCTGTGCACCGAACGAGTTGATGTTGGACTGCACAATGACGTTGGCAATCGAGATGACCGAGTTCTGGATGCCGGACGGCAGACCCTGCACGATGACAGCCTTTAGCGACGGACCGTCAAATTTTACCTCGCGCCAATGCACGGCCCACGCCTCTTGGGAGCGCGTCAGTTTGGCAAATGCCAGAACGGCGCTGACCGTCTGGGAGGCAATCGTTGCGAACGCTGCCGCGGCCACGCCCATGCGCAGCCAGCCGACGAGGAGCAGATCGAGCACGATGTTGATGAGAGAGGCAGCAATTAAATACCGCATCGGGCTCTTGCTGTCGCCGACGGATTGCAGAATGCTTGCACCTACGTTGTACATGACAACGGCAATTGAGCCGATGAAGTACATGCGGAAGTAGGCGATGGAGTTGACGAGCACGTCGTCCGGCGTGCCCATCCAGCGCAGGATCTGCGGCGTTAAGATCACGCCGATCACCGTCAGCCCGACACCGGCCACCAGGCCCAGCGCCACGGTGGTGTGGATCGTGCGGCGCATTCTGTCCCAGTCCTTGGCGCCGAAATACCGCGCGACCACGACGCCCGCGCCCAACGATACACCGTTGACAAAGCCGGTCAGCAAAAAAATCAGGCTGCCAGACGAGCCGACAGCGGCGAGTGCCTCGCCGCCCAGAAAGTTGCCGACAATCAGCGAGTCGGCGGCATTATACAGCTGCTGGAACAGGTTGCTGATAAAAATCGGCAGCGCAAACAGCAGCATTCCCCTGGCAACACTGCCCTGGGTCAGGGTCGTTTTTTGTTTTGTTTCCATAGTTTGCTTTCTCTATACCCATATCCTGAGCGGCAGAGTGCGGGCGCCTATAGAATGTGCCCTTACGGGTGTGATTCGTAGGGGCGGATTCCATATCCGCCCGCAAAGTGCCGTATGTTTACACCAATACGTCCTTAATCAATAAGCTCAGCCCGCCGGTTGCCGAATGGATAAACTCCACGGCGTCGTCCGAGCTGCACAGCTCGGCGGGAATCCTGATCTCAATGCCGGACTCGGTCTTGAAGCTGCGGCTTTCCAGTTTTTTGATGCGCGCGGGGGTCACGGTCACGCGGTCATTCTCCTGCACGCCGGTCTCGGCCAGCGCCTCCTCAAACCTGGGGGCGGCCAGGGGAAAATTCTCCCGGATGCGCTCGCGCACGTCCTCGACGGAGATCTGGTTGTCCACGGCCTGGTTGCGCACCAGCAGCTCGACGGCAGTCTCGGTGCCGCCGTCAAACGGGGGCACATCGTCCAGCGCCTCCGGCTCGGGGTAGGCCTCCTTCACGGCGGCCACGGCGGTCTCGCAGACGGCCTTGAGCTTCGCCTTCTCCTGCAAAGCCTCTGTGCAGCCGAACACGCGGGTGGACAGGTAAAAGTCCTTCCTGTCGTCCAGCGTGAACTTCTTCTCAATCAAACGCACCGTGCCGTTGGCGCGGTCAATGAGCGCGGCTTCGTCGGCCTTGGGCGTGCCGGGCAGCAGCGTGCGCTGCGGCACCATGCTGCTGAACCGGCCATTGCCCATCAGCTCGGTGTGGTGGGTGTAGCCGGGGCGGTAGTTGAGCTTGAGCACGCCGTAGAACGGCACGCCGTCGGCGGTAAAGTCCACGACGGCCAGATCGCCCGCCGGAATGGCCTGATATTGCAGCATCTGCTCAAAGATGACGCCCGCAATGCGGCGGGACAGGTCGATGAAATCCTGATTCTGCGCCATCTCCGCGGCAAAAGCGGAGTCCGGCAGGAACCGGCAGTTCTTTACCTCGTCGCTGGCGAACGCGCGTTCAAGCGTGGCGGTGTAATACTCGTACAGGTCAGCGTCCATGTCCATGGCGCGGTCCGACAGAACCGGCTCCGATGCGCCGGGGTCCAGCAGATGCAGAACGACCTGATTGATTTTGACTTCCATAGAATGATAGCTCCTTAAAAATGGCAATATAAAATACTATACCACGATTTTCCGGGTTTGACCAGCGGCAGCCCCGGGCAAAATAGTGACGAAAGAGGTGATTTGTATGAACAAGGCCGAAAAAGAAACGCTGCTGCGCCGCACCGCACCGCACCCAGCCGCCAGAAGCAGGCACAGGAATATCTGCAGGGCCGCAGCCCCGGCACGATGCAGCGCTACGCCCCCGACGCCCACGCCGACCCGGAACAGGGCTGGGTGGAGAGTGAGGAGACGGTGAAAGAGCTGGTAAAGTGGCGGGAGGAGGCAATTTATTGAGGGCGGCTTCCCCCTTGGGGGAAGCTGTCAGTGGCACCGACCACTGACTGATGAGGGGGAGGCGTGCCCGTATAGCCCGTTTGCCGAATGGCCGCACGGTAGGGGCCGAGCATGCCCGGCCCGCGGCCTTCCCACAGACGCGATTTTGCCTTTTTTCTGAGGGCCAGACATGTCCGGCCCCTACGTGGCGGCATTCCTTATAAAAGGCAGCTATGGTGAGCTTACCCCTCATCCGGCCCTGCGGGGCCACCTTCAGTCTACGCGCCAAGAGCCGTCTACGGCGGTTGCGCTCCGACACGCGCCTGCGGGCGCAGCCCCTCGGGGGAAGGCTTTAAGAAGGTTACGACCCATCAAAAATTTATCTGTGGGGAGAAATTTATGAAATACGACTTTAAAACAGTTGAGGCCAAATGGCAGAAGGTCTGGGAGGACGAGGATACCTTCCATGCCGAGATCGACCATTCCAAGCCGAAATTCTACGCGCTGGTCGAGTTCCCGTACCCGTCCGCCGCGGGCCTGCACGTCGGCCATCCGCGCAGCTACACCGCGCTGGACATCGTCGCGCGCAAAAAGCGTCAGTGCGGCTATAACGTCCTGTACCCCATGGGCTGGGACGCCTTCGGCCTGCCTACCGAGAACTACGCCCTGAAAAACCACATCAACCCCGAGATCGTCACCGCCCAGAATGTGGCCCGCTTCAAGAGCCAGCTCAAGGCGCTGGGCCTGTCCTTTGACTGGGACCGCGAGATCAACACCACCGACCCCGAGTACTATAAGTGGACGCAGTGGATCTTCATCCAGCTGTTCAAGAAGGGCCTTGCCTACAAGAAGGAGACTACCGTCAACTACTGCACCGGCTGTAAGGTCGTTCTGGCCAACGAGGAGGTCGTCAACGGCGTCTGTGAGCGCTGCGGCAGCCCCGTTGTCCAGAAGAACAAGAGCCAGTGGATGCTGAAGATCACGGCCTACGCAGACCGCCTGATCAACGACCTGGACGACGTTGATTACATCGACCGCGTCAAGACCCAGCAGCGCAACTGGATCGGCCGCAGCCACGGCGCCGAGATCAACTTCGACACCACCGCGGGCGACACCCTGACGGTCTACACCACCCGCGCGGACACGCTGTTCGGCGCGACCTACATGGTCATCAGCCCCGAGCACGCCTTCATCAAAAAGTGGGTCGATGCGGGCCTTATCCGGAACGCCGACGCCGTCGCCGCCTATCAGGAGGAGGCCGCCCGCAAGTCTGACTTCGAGCGCACCGAGCTGAACAAGGAAAAGACCGGCGTTGTCGTCGAGGGCGTCAAGGGCATCAACCCTGTCAACGGCAAGGAGATCCCCATCTTTATCTCCGACTACGTCCTGGCAACCTACGGCACCGGCGCCATCATGGCCGTGCCCGCCCACGACACCCGCGACTGGGAGTTTGCCAAAAAGTTCGGCCTGCCCATCATCGAGGTCGTCAAGGGCACTGTGCCCAGCGACCTCGACAAGGAGGCATTCACCGACGTGGCCACCGGCACGCTCGTCAACTCCGACTTCCTGAACGGCCTGTCCGTTGAGGATGCCAAGAACAAGATGTACGCCTGGCTCGAGGAGAACGGCAAGGGCCACAAGCAGGTCAACTTCAAGCTGCGCGACTGGGTGTTCAGCCGCCAGCGCTACTGGGGCGAGCCTATCCCCATGGTCTATTGCGACAAGTGCGGCTGGGTGCCCCTGCCCGAGAGCGAGCTGCCCCTGCGCCTGCCCGAGATCAAGGACTTTGAGCCGGGCGAGAACGGCGAAAGCCCGCTGGCGCGCCATACCGAGTGGGTCAGCACGACCTGCCCCTGCTGCGGTGCCCCCGCCAAGCGCGAGACCGACACCATGCCCCAGTGGGCCGGTTCGAGCTGGTACTTCCTGCGCTACTGCGACCCGAAGAACCACGACGCCATCGCCAGCAAGGAGGCGCTCGAGTATTGGAGCCCCGTGGACTGGTACAACGGCGGCATGGAGCACACCACCCTGCACCTGCTGTACAGCCGTTTCTGGCATAAGTTCCTGTATGACATCGGCGTTGTGCCCACCAAGGAGCCGTACCAGAAGCGTACCTCCCACGGCATGATCCTGGGTCTGAACCCCCATGCCTTTGAGAACCAGCCCGATGCCGAGCGCAAGCGCCTGCTGGCCGAGTACGGCGACGAGAAGGGCGCGCGCAAGGCCCTTGTCGAGAAGTACGGCGAGATGGCCGAGCACCCCATCGTCAAGATGTCGAAGTCCTTGGGCAATGTCGTCAACCCGGACGATGTCGTGGCCGAGTACGGCGCCGACACGCTGCGCCTGTATGAGATGTTCATCGGCGACTTTGAGAAGGCCGCCCCGTGGAACACCTCCTCCATCAAGGGCTGCAAGCGCTTCCTCGATAAGATCTGGTCGATGAGCGAGAAGCTCGTTCCCGGCGAGGGCGTCCGCCCCGAGCTGGAGGCCGTTGCCAACCGCACCATCAAGAAGGTCGGCGAGGACATTGACGCGCTGAAGGCCAACACCGCCATTGCCCAGCTGATGATCTACGTCAACGCACTGAGCGATCAGGGGGGTGCGACCAAGGCCGAGTACGAGCTGCTGCTGGAATTGCTGAACCCGTTTGCGCCCCACATGACCGAGGAGCTGTGGCAGCAGCTGGGCCACACCGAGCAGCTGGCCTACCACGCCTGGCCGACCTACGATGAGGCCAAGTGCGTCGAGCAGACGATTGAGATCGCCGTGCAGGTCAACGGCAAGGTCAAGGCCCGCATCAAGGTGCCCGCCGCCATCGAGAACGCGGACGCCATCGCCGCCGCCAAGGCCGAGCCCGCTGTAGCCGACGCCATCGCCGGCAAGACCATTGCCAAGGAGATCTATGTCAAGGGCAAGCTGGTCAATATCGCGGTCAAAGGCTAAAATTTTATAAGCACTCTAAGGCAGAGCGAAGGCTCTGCCTTTTTTGTGTTGCAGAAGCCATTCAGTCTGAGCGGCTTCCCCCTTGGGGGAAGCTGTCAGCGGCCCCGCCCGCTGACTGATGAGGGGAAACTTACCCACAGCAGTCCGTAAACGGGCGGCAATGGCACACCTGCCCCTCATCCGGCCCTGCGGGGCCACCTTCCCCCAAAGGGGAAGGCTTAGGGCTCCTCCTACATCCATTGTTTACAAACCGCCCAAACTACGCTATAATAAAACCAACAAATACTTTGACGAAAGCAGGTCCTACCATGCTCATCAGTCTGATCGTACCCTGTTACAATGAAGAAGAAGCGATGCCGCTTTTTTATAAAGAAGCCTCCCGCGTGGCGGCGGAGATGAAAGCCAGCCACGGCGCGGAGTTTGAGTTTATCTTTGTGGACGACGGCTCCCGCGACGGCACGCTGCGCGTCGCGCGTGAGCTGCACGCGCAGGACCCCCGCGTGCGGTATGTCTCGTTCAGCCGCAACTTCGGCAAGGAGGCCGGTATCTACGCGGGTTTACAGGCCGCCAAGGGCGATTACGTCGCCACGATGGACGCCGATCTGCAGGACCCGCCCGCGCTGCTGCCGCAGATGCTGGACACGCTGCTGACCGGCGAGTACGACTGCGCCGCCACCCGCCGCACGACCCGCAAGGGCGAGCCGCCGCTGCGCAGCTGGTTTGCCCGCAAGTTCTACCAGATCATCAACAAGATGTCCGATACGGAAATTGTCGACGGTGCGCGGGATTTCCGCTTAATGAGCCGCAAAATGACCGACGCTGTGCTCAGCATGGCCGAGTACAACCGCTTCAGCAAGGGCATTTTCAGCTGGGTCGGCTTCAAGACCAAGTGGTTCGACTATGAGAACATCGAGCGCGTCGCCGGTACGACCAAGTGGAATTTCTGGGGCCTGTTCAAGTACTCCATCGAGGGCATCGTCGGCTTCTCGACCACGCCGCTGCTGATCGCGGCGGGGGCGGGCGTGCTGTTCTGCATCCTCGCGTTCATCGGCATCCTCTTTGTCGTCGTCCGCGCGCTGATGTTCGGCGACCCGACCTCCGGCTGGCCCAGCATGGTCTGCATCATTCTGCTGTGCAGCGGCGTCCAGCTGTTCTGCACCGGCATTGTGGGCGAGTACCTCGCCAAGACCTACCTGGAGGTCAAGCACCGCCCCATCTACATCGTCGCCGAGACCGAAGAGGATAAAAAGTAAACGATGGACTGGCAGAAAAAAGTGAGCCTGTGGTGGGCGAAAAACTTCCGCCCGCTGGTCGTAGCGCTGCTGGTCGGTTGCGGCGTACATTACACGATTTATGCTAACCAACTCGGCAATTTTGATGCCGTGCACATCGGTGCACTGTACACTGCCGATGGCTGGCCCGAGCATCTGTATTGGGAGACACAGCAGGGGCGTTGGGCGCTGCGCCTGGTGGATATACTGCGCGGCGGCATCAATCAGCCTGCGCTTTCGGCATTGCTGATGCTGTTCCTCTACGCATTGGCGGGAGTGCTGTTAACGGATTTGTTTGCTGTGCGCAGCCGTGTGGCAAAATATCTTATCCCGCTTACACTGGTCTGTACGCCCTATGTAGCGGAAGTTGAAACCTACCACTATTGCAGTGTGTCCTATGCGCTGTCTTTCCTGCTAGCGGTGCTGGCCGTGCGATCCGCCGTCTGCGGCGTGCGGTTTGTCTGGCTGATGGGTACGGTCTGCCTGGCGTTCGCGCTGGGAATGTATCAGGCCAATCTGGGCACAGCGGCGGGCTTGTGCGTCATGCTGCTGCTTCTGGCCGTTCTGCGCCGCCCCGGCGAATGGCAGGCCACCGGCCTGACTGCCCTGCGCATGGTGTTGATGGGCGGTAGCGGTGCGGCGCTGTATATGCTGATTTTAAAATTGTTCCTGCGGCTGTACGATGTGGGCCTATCCGGCATCAACGGTATCAACACCGTGGGAATGGAGACACTGCGCAATCTGCCGTTAGGCCTGAAAAACGCCTACTTTGATTTTTACGCCTACTTCTTCACCCACGGCATTGCCCAAAACCACTATGGGCAGATCGCGGGCTACCTGCTGCTGTTTGTGCTGGCGGCACTGGCCGGGCTGCGGTGGCTCATCGTGCTGCACGACCGCAAGGCCGCCGCTGCGACGGTGGTACTGGTGGCACTGCTGCCCGCCGCAGCCAATGTGACCGACGTTATCAACACCGGGGCCACTGTGGCGCTGCGGATGGCGGGCTCACTGGCCATCGTGGTGCCGTTTGCCATCGCCGTGATCGACGCGGCTCCCGCACTGACGGAACGGGCGTTCTCCTGGGAAATGGCGCTCTGCACGGCGTTTTGCGCGGTGCTGCTGCGCGGGTTTGCCGTGCAGGTCAACAACGACGCGGCGGTCATGCTGAAACAAAAGACCACAGTTGTGAACCTCGCCAACCGCCTGTGTACCCGGCTGGAAGAAAACGCCGACTACCAGAACGGCGCCGAGGTCGTGATCCTGGGCGAGCCGAAGTGCGGCGCGTACCCGGAGGAATCCCCGCTCAAGCCTATGGCCGGGGAACTGGCGCAGTTCGGCCCGCTCTCCTTCGACCCGACGTTCAACGCCCACGGCTGGTATGTGCTGGTGTGGGACGAGCTGGGCGTCCAGCTCAACGAATGCGCGGACGAGACTGTCCGTGCCATCAGCAATTCCGACGCGTTCAAGGCCATGCCCAACTACCCGGCAGATGGCTGTATCCAGACCATCGACGGCGTTGTCACGCTGAAGGTGGCAGATTTTCCGTTTTGAGAGCTGATAATGATGCGTGATATGACCAAGGGTGCCCCGCTGGGGCACCTCTTTCTGTATGCGGTGCCGCTGCTGCTGGGAAACTGGCTGCAACTGGCGTACAATGCGGTGGATTCCATCATCGCGGGGCGGTTCATCGGGCAGGACGCGCTGGCCGCCGAGGGCGTGGCCGGGCCGGTCATGAATCTGGTGATTTTAGCCATCAGCGGCCTGTGCATCGGCGCGGGCGTACTGATGAGTGAGGCGTTCGGCGCAAAGCGGACCGCCCGCTTAAAAGAGACGTTGGCAACGACGCTGCTGTTCGGCGCGGCGCTCTGCTGTGCCGCCGCGGCGCTGGGTTGCGCGCTGACGCCGTGGATCCTGCGCGCGCTGGCCGTGCCGGACTCGATTTTTGGCATCACCGGCATCTACCTGCGCATCACGTTCCTGGGCGCGCCGTTCACGTTTTTCTATAACGCGCTGGCGGCGGGCCTGAAAAGTGTCGGCGACAGCAAAACGCCGCTGAAATTCCTGGCGTTCTCCGCCGTGCTCAACGCGGTGCTGGATCTCATTTTAATTGGCGGGCTGGGCTTCGGCATTGTGTGCAGCGCCGTGACCACTGTCGTGGCCGAGGCCGCCAGCGCGCTGCTGGCCGCCGTCTACATGGCACGCCGCGTGCCGGAGCTCTGCCCCGGGCAGGGGCAGTGGCGCATCCGCCGCGACCTGCTGGGGCCGATTTTGCGCTACGGCGCGGTGACGGGGGTGCGGCGGGCCGTGCAGCCGATCTGCAAGGTGCTCATTCAGGGGCAGGTCAACGCGCTGGGGGTCGGGGCTATCGCGGCCTTCAACGCGGTCACGCGGGTGGACGATTTTGCCTTCACGCCGGAGCAGAGCATTGCCACGGCCATTACGACCTACATTGCCCAGAACCGCGGCGCCGGGCAGACCGCCCGCATCCGCCGCGGCTTTGCGGTGGGCCTGCGGCTGGAGCTGGGCTATTGGCTGCTGATGGGCAGCTTGACGCTGCTGCTGCGCCGGGGCATCCTGTCCCTGTTTGTGGCAGGGGAGGGAGCCGCAGACGTCATTGCACTGGGCAGCACGTATCTGGGCTGCATGGCGGTGTTCTACGCCCTGCCCGCGCTGACGAACGGCTTCCAGGGCTTTTACCGCGGCATGGGCAAGATGACGACGACGCTGATCGGCACCTGCTTACAGGCGGGGCTGCGCGCTGCCGCTGCTGCGGTGCTGGCCCCGCGGGTGGGCCTGCCCGGTATCGCCTTTGCCTGTGCGTTCGGCTGGTGCGTCATGCTGGCGTTTGAGGTGCCGTATTATTTTTGGACGTGCAGGAAGTTATAAGGCTTCCCACGAGGGGGAAGGCAAAGAACGGCGGTCAGGGAGCTGGCCGCCGCTTTTTTATTCTGTAAAAATTCCCCAATATCCCGCGTTTCCGATTGTAATTTCTTCGACAAAATGCTACACTAATACTATCCATCCACAGCATAAAATCTGCCCAAGAGAGGTAACGCACCGTGCCAGAAGAACGCAAAGTCTACCGCCGCCCTGCCCGGACGGCTGTGCCCGCCCCGCAGGCCGGGCAAGCGGCCCCGCGCCCCGACGCGCCCCCGCCGCCGAAGAAAAAGAAACGTCCCGGCGCCAAACGCCGCCGCAGCCGCCTTGTGCTGGGGCTGTGTTTGCTCTGCCTGCTGGTCGTGGTCGTTGTGTCGGTGGTGCTGGTGCGCTGCTCGGCAGAGGAGGCAGGCCCCGCCGAGGCGGACTTCGGCACGCCCGCCGCGGCCTGGCAGAAGAACGATCTGGGCTACTACTTCAACACAAGCGGCCGGGCCATGCCCGCCGCGGTGCTCAAGGGCATGGACGTATCCAAGTTCCAGGGCGAGATCGACTGGGAAAAGGCCAAGGCTGCCGGCATCGACTTTGCCATCATCCGCTGCGGCTTCGGCGGCGAGTGGGACGGCCAGGAGGAAAACTGGGCGCAGGATGACCCCCAGTGGCGGCGCAACGCCGACGAATGCACCCGGCTGGGCATCCCGTTCGGCGCGTACCTTTATTCCTACGCCACGACGGTGGAGGAGGCCCGCAGCGAGGCCGACCACGTCGCGCGGCTGCTGGGCCTGACCGCCCCGCCGCAGGAGGGGCTGGACGACTACACCGCCGCGCCCTACCGGCTGAGCTACCCGGTCTACTACGACCTCGAGGATAAGTACATCAGCGGCGTTTTCCCCTCCGAGATGGCCGAGATCACGCAGGCGTTCTTTGACCGCCTGACCGAGTACGGCTACACCGGTGCGCAGGGGCTGTATGCCTCCCGCAACTGGGTGCGCGCCCGCATGACAGATCCAGCCTTTGACAAATGGCGCGACAACCTCTGGATCGCGCGGTTCTCCGACGATCTGGACTACGCGGGCACCTACGATATGTGGCAGTGCACCTTCAGCGCCCCGGGCGCGGACTACGGCGTCCAGAGCGAGACGGTGGATCTGGATTTTGTCATGAAACCGTTCAAATTTACCGGTGTGTCCGCCTGCAACGGCAAGACCGCCGCGCCGGTGCTCCTGAACGATACCTACACCGACGAGCTGCACATGGACGGCAAGGACGCCTACGCCACGCTGGCGACGAACGAGCCGGGCGAGGAGGACGGCGGACGCAGGGTCTACTGGACGACGAGCGACAAGACCGTAGCCACCGTGGACAAAAACGGCACGGTCCGCGCCCGCACCGACAGCGGGGAATGCACGATCACGGCCACGCTGGCCGACGGCACCGAGAGCCTGACCTGCCGCGTGCGGGTCGGGGACATCACGGTCCCGATCTTTGCCACGGCGGGCCTGCGCGGGGACCGCGCCACGCTGGCGGACGCCGCCGCGCTCAAGGGCGCGACCCCGGATTCCATCCTGCTGGACGCGGGCGACAGCCTGCACGGCACCGAGAGCGCCAGCCTGACCGGCGGCATGGATATGCTGTCGGCGTTCTCGGCGGCGGGGTACGACCTGCACGCCATGGCGCTGACCGACTTTGCCTACGGCACGACCCGCCTGGTCAGCGACGCCAACATGGGCAGCGGCCCGTCGTTGGCGTCCAACCTGCTGAACAACGAGGGCACCGCCGTGTTCTACCGCTCCACAAGCTGGAGCCGCAACCGCGTGACCAATGGCCGCTACACCGTCGTGGAGCGCGCGGGGTATAAAATCGGTTTCTTTGTGCTGAACGACCCGGCGCAGGCTGCGGTCATCTCGGCGTCCAACGGGGAGTTCATCACGGCCCGCGACTGGAACGACACCGCCGCCGAGCAGATCACCGCTCTGCAGAACGCCGGGTGCGATGCCATCCTTGCGATTGTCTCCACCGCCCCGGCGGGCGACTGGCAGAAGGCCCTGCTGAGCCAGGGCGTGACGGCTATTATTGACGGCACAACGGCGGAAAACGGCACGAACGTGCTGGGCGCGGACCTGGGTCTGACCGGCGTGGCGCAGCTGGACCTGGTCTTTACCCAGGGCGGCGGCTGCCGCGTCGAGGTCCGGCAGCCTGTGGCGG
>OIEF01000699.1_pt1 | contig 13317 bp, 8 predicted proteins | sample 1581721 | NCBI WGS metagenome assembly OIEF01 (sample SAMN01760908, study PRJEB22395) | human gut metagenome
GCGTTTTTTATATATTAGGAAAGCACTTTCCTAATATATAAAAGATCGTGCTGTCAGCAGAACTCTCCACCGACAGCACGATTCCTATACTTTTTACTTATATGATTCTATTAGATATTCAGAAGATCACTGAATACTCTCAGGGCTCCGTCTGTCTCATGTGCAAGTACGCGTTTTGCAAGGACTTTACCGAGCTGAACACCTTCCTGATCGAAGCTGTTTACATTCCACAGGAATCCCTGGAACATGATCTTGTTCTCGAAGTGAGCAAGCAGTGCTCCGAGAGATGCTGGTGTTAACTGCTCTCCGATAATGATGCTTGAAGGACGTCCTCCTTCGAAGTTCTTGTTACGGTTCTCGTCTTCTTTACCACATGCAAATGCTACGATCTGAGCAGCTACGTTCGCGCAGAGTTTCTGCTGGCTTGTGCTGTCCTGGATCACAACATCTGTACCGATCTGGCTGTTCTTGAATCCTACGAACTGAAGCGGCACAATATCTGTTCCCTGGTGAAGGAGCTGATAGAAGGAGTGCTGTCCGTTTGTTCCAGGCTCTCCGAAGATAACCGGTCCTGTTACATAATCAACCGGCTCACCAAAGCGGTTTACGGATTTTCCGTTAGACTCCATATCCAGCTGCTGCAGATGTGCAGGGAAACGGCTCAGTGCCTGGGAGTATGGAAGTACTGCTGTGCTTGGGTATCCGAGTACATTTCTCTCATATACACCGATCAATGCATCGAGCATCTCCGGGTTCTCTTTGATATTCTTATTGAGGGACAGTTTATCCTCAGCTGCTGCTCCGTCAAGGAACTGTGCAAATACTTCCGGTCCGAATGCGAGGGAAAGTACTGCTCCGCCAACTGCTGATGTAGATGAGAAACGTCCTCCGATATAGTCATCCATGAAGAAGGCTGCAAGGTAATCATCACTCTTTGCAAGTGGTGAAGTCTCACTTGTTACTGCGATCATATGCTTGGATGCGTCAAGTCCTGCGTTCTTAAGAGCATCCTTAACAAAAGACTCATTTGTCAGAGTCTCAAGTGTTGTTCCTGACTTGGATACAAGTACGAAGATAGAGTGAGCAACATCTACAGAATTCAGAACTGCTGCCGCATCATCCGGGTCAACGTTGCTGATGAACTTTGCTTCCATCTTGAATGTATCATTCTTCTTTGCCCAGTTCTCAAGTGCAAGGTACATTGCACGAGGACCGAGGTCACTTCCGCCGATACCGATCTGAACAACTGTTGTAAACTTCTCTCCGGCACCGTTTGTGATCTCACCTGCATGTACTTTGTTCGCGAACTCAGCAATCTTCTTCTGCTGCTCTACATAGAAAGTACGCTTGTCTACACCGTCAGCCTCAACAGCATCTCCGAGCTGTCCGCGTGTCATATGATGAAGTACGAGACGCTTCTCTCCTGTGTTCACAACTTCTCCGTTGTAAAGTGCTTCGAACTTCTCTGTCAGCTGTGCTTCTTCTGCCAGTTTCTCAAGAGCTGAGAGAACTGTGTCATCCACTTTCTTCGCTGCATAATTGTATGCTAATCCTTCTGCCATCGGAACGCTGTAGTTCTTCACACGCTCTGCTCCGTTCTCTCCGGCCATCACTGCTGCGAGGTCTACACTTTCTGTCTTCTCAAGTTCCTGATAAGAAGTAAGCTTATCCAAATTGTTCCAGGTAATCATCGTTGATTCCTCCTTCATAAAATAAAGTTCATATCCGGCTGTCGGGTTCAGTATCTTCTGACCGGCAGACCATCCATTTCATAAAAAAACTATTGTTAATTTCTCAACAATCAAGTTCATTATACAATCAATCCGGTGCAAATTCAACCCACAAACGATATTATCAGATTGCTGTCCGCACATCGTATAACCGGTAATATTATCAGAGCAGCTCTGCAAACAGACGTAAGATCAGCTGTCCGAGTCTTAAGCCCGCACTTCTTCCTTCTTTATACTGCTCGGTCACTTCTCTGCTTTCTCCCATCGTGCGGATCAGATCATCCCGGATCTCCAGCACTGCGTCGCAATCTGCCAGGAAGCATCCATTCTCAAAGTGATGGTACAGGCTGCGGTAATCGAGATTGATCGTTCCGCAGGTCGCCATTTTATCATCTGCCACACTCATCTTCGCATGACAGAATCCCGGTGTCCACTCATAGATACGGACTCCATGCTTAACCAGATTATGATAAAAGGAACGGGTCACACTGTAGACCATCTTCTTGTCCGGGATACCCGGTGTTATGATACGCACATCAACACCACGCTTTGCTGCCAGTGTGAGTGCATGTGTCATCTCGTCTGTAATAATCAGGTATGGAGTGATAAACCAGCAGTATTTCTCTGCTTTATTCGCCATACTGATATATACTTCCTCGCCTACCTGCTCACCATCGAGCGGACTGTCTGCATATGGCTGGACATAACCACGCTGTTGTGCCTGGTATGCATAGTGGATCACATATTTCTCCGGTACAAGTTCTTTTGACTTTACATTTCCGGCTGCATTCCACATTTCCAGAAATGCTACTGTCATAGACTTGACTGCATCTCCTTCCATACGGATTCCGGTATCTTTCCAGATTCCATACGGATGTGTGATGTTGAAATACTCATTTGCCAGATTGTATCCACCTGTGTAAGCAACCTTTCCATCAATCACAGTAATCTTCCGGTGATCACGATTGTTCAGGAACATATTCAGTCCCGGCAGAATCGGGTTAAATACACGGCATTTGATTCCTAAAGATTTCAGTTTTGTTGCAAAATCCATGTTCACAAACCAGATCGATCCCATATCATCATAGAAGATACGGACTTCTACGCCTGCTTTCACACGGTCTTCAAGTACCGTCTGGATCCGTTGCCATGCCTCTTCGTCTTCGATGGCATGATACTCCATAAAGATGAACTTTTCTGCCTTTGAAAGATCCTCCAGCTGTGCATCCAGCCCTTTGATCGCCTCATCATAATATGTAACATCTGTGTTCTGATAAACCGGGTAACAAGAGTAATTCGTCAGATAAGAAGCGATTGCCCCCGCCTGCGGACTCTCTTTTTTCATCCATTCGAGAATCTGTCTGTTATCCGGAAGATATGGGAGCAGTTTTTTATCAATCTCTTCATATCTTGCCCGCATCTTCTTCGTGCTTCCGTTCAGACCTACGAGAAGATACAGACTCACACCAAGAATCGGGAATGCAAGCATCAGTATGATCCATGGCATTTTCATTGATGAAGTCTTATCCATGCTGTAAAGTCCAAGCACAAGAAAGATTGCCACGATTCTTGTTGCCCAGTCAATAATAGTTGCGTATTCACTTACCTTTGTGAACAGAAAGAGAAGGAAGACAATCTCCAGCAAGATAGATACTGCTGTGAAGATCAGCCTCTTTGTTCCGTTCTCTGTCTTTTTCTTTCCTTCGAATGTACTGCTGCTCAAATCTACATGCCCCTTTTCTCTTTTCCTTTTAATAATTGCTATTTTCTCTTTGCATAGAAAGACGGAGAATCCGATCACTCAGATTCTCCTGACTCTTTTAATTAACACATACTATAACAGATATGGAAGGAAATTGAAACAAGTATTTTCTTTTTCCACTGTTTTTTTATTCATGTCTAAGTGCCTCGATTGGATTCATGTTCGCCGCTTTCACGGACGGGATCAGTCCGAAGATAATACCGATCAGTGTGGAGAACAGCACTGCGATCACAATCGAAACTCCGCTGATCGCTACCGGAACCGCTGAGACTTTGGATATAATGTACGCAAGTGCGATTCCTCCAAGAACACCTATAATTCCTCCAAGCAGTGTCAGTACTGCTGCCTCTGTCAGGAACTGTGTCAGAATTCTGCGCTTTCTCGCTCCGAGTGCCTTCTTTAATCCAATCTCGCCGGTACGTTCTGTAACCGACACGAGCATGATATTCATAACTCCGATTCCACCAACTAACAGGGAAATGCTGGCGATCCAGATCAGCTGCTGATTTGTCGAGTTACTGATCTCCTGGATCTGTGTTGCCTGTTCTAACAGATCTTCTCCTTTGTATTTCACGGTATCATCTGAAACTGTCAGCATAGCATTTAAAATATCTGCGGCTTTCTCTCCTGCCGCTGTCATATCATCTGTACTTTTTGCACGCACGACAAGGTTCTGTGGTTCGTCATACTGGTAGATGACCGGCCATACATTATCCGGAATAATAATCTTTCCGCTCTGGTCATCTGACATGTAGCGGTAGTAATCTTCCATTGAGTTGATCACCGGCTGGGACTCTGCTTTCTTTGCAACCATTCCAACGACAACAAAAGGCTCTCCCTTGATCTCGATCGTTCTTCCGATCACATCTGCATTGTCGAATAAACTTGCCGCTGTTGTCTTGTCTATCAAGGCTACTTTTCGTCCTTCGGAATAATCTTTTTCTGTTAATCCTCTTCCTTTGGTCACCTGATATCCGTAAACATCCAGATAATTTCTGTCAATTCCGAGAATCACGCTGTTACTTAATGACTTTGCGCCGCGGTAAACTGCGTCGTATTCATTTCTTGTATGATATAAAGACGCTGTCTCCACTTCCGGGAGTTCAACGACCTCCTGCAGTGTCTCGTCTGAGATCTCCGGCACTCCGTCCGGGAGTGACTGATACTGCAGATCGATCGGCCAGTCACCCTGATAGAGCTGTACATTTACCGCGTCATTTCCTGCACCGACCAGATTCTTCTTAATCTGTTCATTCGTTCCTTTGATCGTAGACACAATTGCTATAATGGAACCGATTCCTATGATGATTCCGAGCATTGTGAGCGCAGATCTTAATTTATGATTCCAGATTCCCTGAAACGCCAGTCTGATGTCTTCTAACATAATGGCACCTCACTCTCTTTCATTTTGATACTGTTCAGTCTTCTTAATAATAGTCGTACAGGGTATCTGCTTCCTGTGTCTTTGCGCCTTCTTTGACATCTCTGCCGTAAGGGAACGCGATCAGGTCATCCATTGTGAGGCCGGAGGTGATCTCCAGTGAATTGTACATATTTTTGCCAACCTCTACATACTGTTTTGTTAATCTGCCGTTATCGCCCCGCTTGTAGACATAATAGCGGTTTCCTTCCTCGCGGACAAACATTTTTTCAAGATAGATCGATCCATCACTACCTGCTGCAATTCCATTCATCGACAGATTCACAGACTCACCATTCGAGAGATTTGCGTCTCCGTGGATCACGAGCGTGAACGGATAGAAGGACTGATTCTGGTTCTCTCCTGTGGAATAATCGCTTACCGGTGAGTTGCCAACACCTGTAACTGTCGCTTCGTAGGATTCTCCCGACTGCCAGGACATTACAGTCGCAGTCATTCCTTCTTTGATCTGATCAAGCATTGTCTCTCCGACTCTTCCGGTCACATAGAAACCTTCTTCTCCGACAACGCTGACAACTGGTTTGTTCTCATTCTTTGCAGACGCTTCGTCAGTCGCTTCTTTGACTACACCTTCTACCGTACTTTTGATCACGCCGTCCCCGACCTTTTTCTTCAGCTTTTTCAGTTCCAGTTCAGCGGATCTCCTGGAAAGATCCAGATCTTTGATCTTCTGCTCTTTCTCCTTGATTTGCTTCGTCACTTCTTCCTTTGACGGGAGGTCCGGGGTGTCTGGGATAACCGGATCTTCTGAAATATCCGGTTCCGGAGTTGGTTCTGGTTCCGGAATTGGCTCTGGTTCCGGAATTGGCTCTGGTTCCGGAGTTGGCTCTGGATTTGGAGTCGGCTCCGGGTCTGGAGTTGGTTGTGGATCCGGTATGACTACCTGTCCTGTTTTTCCATCGAGGATCCAACAGGATAAGAATTTTGTCGGTGCTTCTGCGTTATCTACTACATCAAAGGCACACACTTGACCCTCTTTTAATACTTTGAGCATAAACGGTGCATTTACGGCTGCCCCCGGTGCACAAAGATAACGATACGGTTTTTCCATTGTTCCGTCTGCGTCTTCTTTATTATAAGGAACAGAATCTAATGTGATCTCACTGTAAACCTCTTTTCCCTTTAATGCTTCAGGGAATGGACGCTCAATTGCGGAAGACGGTACATCGTCTTTTTTATTATCATCTTTCGAAGCATCGTCTTTTGTGTTGTCGTCTTTTGTCGTATCATCCTTCGAGGTGTCATCGTCCGGTTTTTTATTCTCATCCTCTTTTGATGTATTAAGAACGGTTGTCTTTACAGCACTTATCTTCTGTACAGTTGGCTGCTGTTCTCCATCTGCACTTGTCTGCACGACGGATGCCCCCGTATCTGCCTTCGCGGTCTTCGTCCCCTTGAGCTGGGTGATCTCTTTCTGCAGGTTCTGAATGTTCAGGTCAATCCCCTGAATCTGCATTTCTTTCATCTCAAGTTCCAGGGAAGAAAGTGTCGTGTCATATGCCACAAGACGGTCTCCAACTTTCACCGTATCCCCGGCTTTCACGTAAACCTGTGTGATCGGCATAGTATCATCCACGTAAATGTCCTGCTTCTGGTTCGTTGTGACGGTTCCGTAACTTGCAATCCCGCTATCATCGTACCCGCCGCCGGAATTCACACTGCTGACAGGAGCTACTTTAACAGCCTTTCCGCTGTTCTTCACTGCGAAACCGATTCCAAGTGCAAGAACGATACAGCCTGCTGCCACAGGAATGCCGATCTTGATTATTTTCTTTTTATTCATCCACACTCTCCTCCGTTCCCGGAACTCCTTCCTGCATTGCATTCTCTTCTACAGGTTCTTCGTAACCGCCCTCGGCTCCTGACATATCTGAAGTACTGCCTGATGTACCTGAATCGTTCTTCACAACAGCTGCACCTTTTTTACACTCCTCGCTTGGCCATACAATGTAATCAGAAGCTTTCAGTCCGTCTACGATCTCACAGGTTCCCATATCTTCGTTCGTCTCTCCGAGTGTAACAGAACGCTTCTCCAGCTTGTCATTATCTCCTGCTACCCATACATATGGATGATCTGAATCTGCGTCTACAATGTAGTCACGCATCAGCCACATCTTGTCTGCTTCCAGTGAAGTACTTGTCTCGATATAGACATGCTGTCCGAGCATCAATCCATCTATTGTATCCAATGTGACATAGAATGGATACTTTGTTGCCTGATTATCGCTGTTCTCAGAACCATAACTCATAGAATCCTGGGAACTGTTCTCCGGCTTCTCTGTGTCTACGTTATCTACTGTACCTGTCCAGATCTCATCTTCATTCACTCTGGAGCGGATCGTCACCTGTGTGCCCGGTGTCAGATCTCCGATGTTCTGCTCGCTGATCTTTCCTTTGATTCTGTATTTTCCTGTAGAAAGGATACTCATAAACGGTTTGGACTCCCCTGTAGAAGGGTCTGTTCCCTGCTGTTCGTTGATCTCCTGTACAATTCCGGCAACTGTAGAAGTTACTGTAGACTGTTCCAGGCTCTTCTGTGTACGGTTTACTTCCAGCTCTTTTACTTTATAATTGTACTCTTCCTGCTTGATCTCCATCTGAAGTTCCTGGATCTGTGTCGTATAGGACAGCTGTTCGCTGGCCGGTGCACTCTTCTTCTCCGTTGTAAGTGTCGCGATCTGTGAATTCAGACTGCTGATGTTGTTCGTGATCTTCTCAAGCTCCAGTTTTCCCTGATCTAATGTCATGGCAAGCTCTTCTGTATCGTATTCAAACAGCTTTGTTCCAGGCTCTACTTCCTGCCCTTTTTCAACAAAGATCTGTTTTACCTTCTGATTGTCTGCCAGTGTCAGTTTCAACGTATCCTGTGCTTCAACCACTCCTGTAAACCGGTTCTGTGTCCCAAGTCCTGTCCCTGTGATCATTCCGACGGAATCCGCATAGAGAACATTCTCTCCATCTGCTCCACCTCCACCTGTCAGATTCTTCACAAGAATCAGGGCGATCACTGCCACAAGGAAGATACCTCCGCCGATCAACACTCCTTTTTTCTGTTTTGTATCCAATCTTCTTTTTTCTTTCGGCTGACTGGAGCTCTGTGTGTCGGATGACTGCTTTCTGATTCCCCGCATCTTTTGCCCTCCTGCTTTGTTTTATTTTTACTTCTTTTTGTGCAAAAGATAAAATCTCCGGGACATCCGGTACAATCTGCACAAAATATTCTCTCATATCATCAGTATACAGGAAATGTGCATGAAAAGACATTGATATTTTCTTAAGATTTTTTATCTTTTTTCTATAGCCGGCTCACAGACTCCTTCTGCTCCGGCAAGCAGAATCATCAGAAGCAAATCTCTCTGTGGTCCAAGCCATGCTTCTTTTGGCTCATACCATTCCTGAAGGGTATGGATTCCGTCTTCTTCTCCACCTCTTCCAACAGTGATTGCCGGGATTCCCATACTGATCGGGATATTCGCATCCGTACTGCTCTCATACCGATACTCCGGTTCAATCCCCAGCAGTTCTGCCGCCCGGAATGCTGCTTTCACGATCGCACAGTCCTTTGGCTGTGCCCCCGCCGGTCTCACACCGCGTCCTTCGATCTGCACTTTGATCTGCGGCTTTGAAGCATCCCATCTTGCATTTTCTTCTTCCACTGCCTGTTTGATCACTTTATGAAGTTCTTTGTCCAATCGGTTCAGCTCTTCTTCGCTGTCCGAACGGAGGTCTACCAGCATGGATGCAGAACCTGAAATTGTATTTACAGAAGTTCCTCCCTGGATCACGCCTACGTTAAATGTTGTCTTCGGCTCATTCGGGACCTGGAATTCTGCGATCTGTGCGATGGCTCGTCCCATTGCATGGATTGGATTAGGAATGCCAAAGTTCTGGAAACTGTGACCACCTCTTCCGGTAAATGTCACCTCATAACGGTGACTTCCTGTTGCCGTATAGATCACCCCGCCCGTATACTGGTTATCAATCGAGACAAATGCATCTACCTCTGGACATTCTTCTGAAGCTTTGTTATCGTATCCGAACAGATATTTCACGCCTCTTAGATCTCCAAGTCCTTCTTCGCACACATTTGCACAGAAGATCAAGTCTCCTTTTGTGTGAAGATCTGCATGGATCATTGCTTTCGCCACTGCGATCATCTCTGCCACTGCATGTGTGTCATCGTTAATGCCGGGACAATAATAACGATTTCCTTCTTTTCTTATCGTCAGATCTGTCCCTTCCGGGAATACTGTGTCTGTGTGTGCTGCAAGCATTACACTTGGTCCTTCACCGGTTCCCGGCCAGATTCCAAGCACATTTCCAACAGCGTCAATCCTGACATCCCTAAGCCCGATCTCCCGGAACCGCTCCCGGATATACTCCGCTTTTTTCTCTTCCTTATAAGAAGGTGCCGGAATCTGACACATATTGAGCGTATCCTGAGTCGTCGCCGGATCTTCTTCCTTTATATATTCCAATGCCTGTTTTATTTTTTCATTTTCAAGAATCATTTCCCTGTTTCCCTTCGTTCTGTGTACTTTGTATTTTGCTGTAATAAACACTTTTAGTATATCATATTTTCTTAATGATACCGTGATTTTGCGGATTTTCTATAACAGTAATTTTTTTATTGAACTTTTTCATTTATCGTGGTATACTCTGACTAAAGTTTTGAACTTTTAAATTGAACTTTTAGAGATTTTCGTATTGAAGCAGATTTTAAATTGAACTTTGTATTTTGTTAATACTTTATTAATGGGGTCTGACCACCGGAAGGATGCCCCCAGAAAGGAGCTTTATGGAAACCTTTGCAGACAGATTAAAAGCCGCTATGAACGAGCAAGGCCTGAAGCAGGTTGATCTTGTTCGTCTTGCCCAGCAGAAAGGGATCAAGCTTGGGAAAAGTCATGTCAGCCAGTATGTCAGTGGGAAGACAATCCCGCGTACCGACATCTTACATTTTCTGGCAGATGCCCTGCAGGTTGATCCTGACTGGTTAAACAATAATAATGATAATGATTCCACACTGTCAGATGTTGATAAGATACAGACATCCGCAGATAATTCAGGAGGTATGAAAGTGAGAGAATTCAAGAAATCATCCAAGTTAAATAATGTATTATATGATGTGAGAGGTCCGGTTGTTGATGAGGCTGCCAGAATGGAAGAGATGGGAACTCATGTACTGAAGCTTAATATCGGAAATCCTGCTCCGTTTGGCTTCCGTACACCGGATGAGGTGATCTATGACATGAGCCGTCAGCTTTCTGACTGCGAAGGCTACTCTGCTTCTGCCGGTCTGTTCTCTGCGCGAAAAGCGATCATGCAGTATGCCCAGTTAAAGCACCTGCCGAATGTAACGATGAGCGATATTTACACAGGAAATGGTGTCAGTGAACTGATCAATCTTACGATGTCTGCTCTTTTGGATACAGGGGATGAGATTCTGATCCCGTCTCCGGATTATCCGCTCTGGACAGCTTGTGCTACACTTGCCGGTGGAAAGCCTGTGCACTATATCTGTGATGAGCAGTCTGACTGGTATCCGGATATCGAGGATATGCGTAAGAAGATCAATGACCGTACAAAAGCGATTGTTATTATCAATCCAAACAATCCGACCGGTGCTCTTTATCCGAAGGAAGTACTGCAGCAGATTGTAGATCTCGCAAGAGAGCACCAGCTGATCATTTTCTCTGATGAGATTTATGACCGTCTTGTTATGGATGGAAAAGAGCATGTTTCTATCGCTTCTCTCGCACCGGATCTGTTCTGCGTGACATTCAGCGGACTGTCCAAGTCCCATATGATCGCCGGATTCCGTATCGGATGGATGATCTTAAGTGGAAATAAAAATATTGCAAGAGACTATATCGAAGGAATCAAGATGCTTTCCAACATGCGTCTTTGCTCTAACGTTCCGGCACAGTCCATTGTACAGACAGCTCTTGGCGGACACCAGAGTGTAAATGATTATATTGTTCCGGGTGGACGTATTTACGAGCAGCGTGAATATGTTTACAAGGCTCTGACGGATATTCCGGGAATCAGCGCAGTAAAACCGCAGGCTGCATTTTATATGTTCCCGAAGATTGATACGAAGAAATTCAATATTGTGAATGATGAGAAATTTGCTCTTGATCTGCTTCGTGACAAGAAGATCCTGATCGTTCAGGGAAGTGGATTTAACTGGCATCAGCCGGATCATTTCCGTGTGGTTTATCTGCCGCGTATTGAAGTACTGAAAGAGGCGGTTGGTAAGATTGGGGAGTTCCTGCAGTATTATAGACAGTAGGAATTGAAAAAATGAGCTTTGGAAAGCCAAAACTTTCCAGAGCTCGTTTTTTTCAGATTGAGGGCGAAACCCAACTCTATCCAAGCAGTTCTCTTACCATCTCTGCATCAAATTCAACTTTCTCCACATGATTCACCTCAATCTGATATAGTGCATTTGCTGCGATGTGTTCTGCTGCCTGTTCCAGATCTCGGATTCCTGATGTATTGGAGTACAGTTCAATCACTTCATTGAGTGCCTCATCTGTCATAATGCACTCTTCTGCCTTCAGGCTCATGCGTTTCAGCACCTTCGGAAGTGCGAATTTGGAGAAGATTACTTTCTTCTCTTCCGGTGTATAATCCGGGATATCAATGACAGCGAAACGGGACATGAGCGGTGCACTGATCTGATCCTTGTCATTCGCTGTAGCGATTGGATATACACCAACGGTAGGGATCATACACTCCATGTAATTGTCTGTAAATCCAAGGTTGTCCAGCAGTGTAAGTAAAACATCTGCCGGGTTTCCGTTTCCCTTGCCGGATGCCGCCTTATCCAGCTCATTAATAATGAACACCAGATTGGATTCCCCTGCCATGGAGAATGCTTCCATGATAATACCTGGCTTTGCGTTCGAATAGATTCTTGAACTTCCTGTCAGCTGTTCCGGATCGTTAATGGAACTCATATCCAGTGTTGTCCAAGGAAGTTTAAGGATTCTTGCAACGGCATAAGCAATCTGGGATTTACCTGTTCCGGCCGGTCCGACAAGCAGAAGGCCGTACGCCGGAAGTGTGTGTGTACGGTTGATCTGAATGATCGTCTCTATGATTCTCTGCTTTACTTTCTCCATTCCATACAGCTCTTCATCCAGAATTCTTCTCGCTTCATCCGGATCGATTGCTTCAAAGTAATTACTCTTCCACTGAATATTCATCATAATAGATAGTGCTCTCTGTGCATGACGGCGCTCTTCCTGAGAGACCTCGTGAGAACGTGCAACTGCAAGATTTCTTCTTGCCCACAGACGAATGTTATCCGGAAGTGTACGTCCTGCGCACGTCATAAAATCTGTAATACTCTGAATACTTGTAAGCTTCATGTCATCTCCGGACTCTTCCTGCTCGTCATCATTGATCTTTTCTTTTGGCGCATCACTTGCAAACAGCCGCTCGATCATAAACTGAAGGAAGCCGTCCTCAGCAGATAATTTTGTTCCGCCTCCAAATGCGATCTCACGGATTCTGTAAACAGCATAACCATCCGGCTTATTTTCTCCGGAAAGACGTACATTAATGTGATTTTCTCCAAGCCATTTTAAAAGGCTGACAAAACGTGCATCCACTTTCAGGATATCTGCACTGCATGTTCCGTCCTTTTCATCAAACTCAAATGCGGTCTGCTTATTCTGATTGGTAAATACACCGCAGGAATGATGATTCCACTTCCGGTTCTGGTTATCCAGAACAAGAATCGGACACTCCGGTGTCGCATGGTCTTCGTTGGAACAAAATGTTGTATAAGTACACTGAACTTCTTTCTTATCTTCCGGTGCACTGTTAAAGTCAAATACTGGCATACTTTCATCTCCTCATGTTTTGTTTTCAGAAACATTACTATTCTACCACAAACTTTTTGAAAGAAAAAGGAAGAATATTATGCATATTCCGGGTTTATTTCTATCGAATATCTTAAGATATCCTAAAACTTGGCTACATTTCTTGTAACTTGTATCTTTTTATGCTACGATACTTTTCAGAAGGATCTTGTCAACTTCTGACATTTTTCGAACTAATTCATGCAAAGGAGAATCTTCTATGAAAATCTGTCCAAAATGTAATTCACTCTGCGAAGACAGTGCTTCTTTCTGTCAGGAATGTGGTGCTCCGCTTCCTGCTCCTAATGATAATGCTCATACACAGGAGAATCAAACGCAGCAGGAAAGCCAGTTCCAGCAGAATGCATATTACCAGAATGCATACCAGAACAACTATAATCAGAACAATTATTACCGGAACGGGGCAACTGCAGGCATTATGCCACGTAATCTTGTGCTTGCAATTGTTTTTTCTTTTCTCACCTGCGGCATCTACAGTATCTACTGGAT
>OIEF01000717.1_pt1 | contig 13145 bp, 13 predicted proteins | sample 1581721 | NCBI WGS metagenome assembly OIEF01 (sample SAMN01760908, study PRJEB22395) | human gut metagenome
ATTCTTTTTTGCATCTTGTATTGCTGTTATAAATTCATTAGTTTCTTCTTCACTTGCATCTAATATATGAAAAGCAAGCCTTGCTGCTGTTTTATTTCCAATACTAGGCAATTTTTCAAATGCTTCAATTAATTTTTCTATTGATGGTGAATAATATGACATATTACATTAACCCCGGAATATTGTATTTTCCAAGCTCTTGAGCTTGTGCACTGTCAACTTTTCTTAATGCTTCATTTACACAACTTAATATTAAATCTTGTAACATTTCTACATCTTCTGGATCAACAGCTTCTTTTTGAATTTTAATTTCTTTTAATTCTTTACTACCAGATACTTTTACATATACTGCTCCACCACCAACACTTGCATCAAACTCTTTATTTGCAAGTTCTGTTTGTGATTTTTCCATATCTGCTTGCATTTTTTTTGCTTCTTTCATTAATTGATTGATGTTCATTCCACCAAATCCTCCCATTCCTCCTGGGAAACCTCTTTTTGACATTGTAATACACTCCTATTCTTCTATAATATTTATTGGAATATCTAATTCCTCTTTAATTGTATCTTCTGAGTTCTTTTGTTTAGCCTTTTGAGCTAAAATAGCATCTTGACAATCTAATAATTTAATTCTCATCTCTTTACCACATTCTATTGAAACAAGTCTTGTTAATTCTTGTATATTTTCCGGCTTTTCCATAATGCTCTTTACAAATGGAGTCAACCCATTTTGAAATACTATACCAACTGTCATGTCATTTAACATTGTCGCAACTGTGTTTAGTAAGTTACTTGCTAAAAGCATTTTTCTGTCTTGTTTTAATTTTTCAATTATTTTATTCCAGAATGGCAATTTTTCTATATTTAAATTTGAAACCTGTTCAATGTGTACTTTTCCTACAGGCTTATCAAATTTTTTTTCTTGTTTTGGCTCTGTACTTTGTTGAACTGCCACCTTAATATTTCCTGAATTTATTTTATTTTCTAAATTATTTAATCTTGCTGTTATATCTTCAAGTCCTGATGTATTTACACTTTCTTGTGGACTACAAAGCTTAATCATTTCAACTTCAAATAGTACTGTTTTTTGAGAAGACCATTTCATATTATTTTCAAGTTCTGATAATGCATAAATTATTTGAAGTAATCTTTCTTTTGAAATTTGCCTTGAAATTTCATCCATTTGTTTTAATTCGTCTTGGCTATATATTTCAAGCTTTCCACCTGTTTTATATACTAACATATCTTTAGCATATTTAATAATTTCCCATAATAAGTTGTTTAACTCTTTTCCTTGATTAGTAATGTCTTCAATTGTTTTTAATATATCTTCTACTTTATATTCAGCAATTGCTTTCATAATTTGTGCTATAAATGTTAGTTTTGGAATTCCAACCAAATCTTTAACTAAATTTTCATCAATTTTATCATTTCCTTCTTGAATGCATCTTTCAAGAATACTTAAAGCATCTCTCATTGCTCCATCTGCTAAAACTGATATTATTTTTAATGCTTCTTTTGTAATTTCTATGTTACTTTCTTTACATACATACTCAAGTCTTTTACTAATATCATCATTTGATATTTTTTTAAAGTCAAAACGTTGACATCTTGAAAGTATTGTTGCTGGTAACTTTTGAGGTTCTGTTGTGGCTAATATAAATTTAACATGTGCTGGTGGTTCTTCTAATGTTTTTAAAAGTGCATTAAAAGCTCCTGTTGAAAGCATGTGAACCTCATCTATAATATATACTCTGTATTTTGCAAGTGTTGGTAAGAAATTAACCTCATCACGAATTGCTCTGATGTCGTCTACACTGTTATTTGAAGCAGCATCCATTTCAACAATATCTGTTAAAGAACCTGATAATGCAGCTTTGCAAATTTCACATTCATTACATGGCTCTCCATCTTGAGGATTTAAACAGTTTACAGCTCTTGCTAAAATTTTAGCAGTAGTAGTTTTTCCAGTACCTCTAGTACCATTTAATAAATATGCATGACCAACTCTACCAGACGTAATTTGATTTCTTAATGTCTTAGTAATAGCTTCTTGACCAACCATATCTGAAAATTTTAGTGGTCTAAATTTTCTATACAAAGCCGTATATGCCATACTTTTATCACCTTTTTCTTTACCTTTATTATATTATAATACTATTTCTAATAAATAAATGATATGAAAATTTAGGGCACTAGTCACTCTATGGAGAATAATTCCACACAAAAGTATCTACTTATTGCTGCTTCCTTCCGGATCTGACAAGGTTCATAGGCTTTTATTGGTTTATTCTCCATACAATGACTACGCTTTACTTTAATCATATCATTTGCATTATATACTTTTTTAGTTCAAATATCAAGTATTATTTTACTCTTTTAAAAATTATATCACTTGTGTCGTTTATTTCTAAATAACAATTTTTATCTTCTCCAAACTCACTAGTTGGAAGGTTCAATTCAATATTTGTTTTATATTTAGCTTTAGTAGTCTCTATTGTAAAGTCAAAAGAAACTTTGAATTTTATTTCTTCATAACTAGCTTCAATTTTTTCTAATAGGCTAGAATTATGTTCAATTTGTTTATCTTTGTCTGAGCTATATTCTCCTATATTTGTATTGCTTATACGAAATACTGCAGTTCCACCTTTACTACCTATTTCTAAATTAGTTGAACTACTTTGACTTGCACCTTTAAACTCTAATTTTTCTTTAACTTCAAATTGTTCATCATATGCAAAAAGTCTACCTGCTTCACTATTAGGCATATATACTTTTATACTTCCTTTTTGAGGTTCTTCAAGCACTTTTATATTATCTATTTTTACTGATTTTATAAGTAAATTTTGTGAGTTTTCTGCATTTTGGTCAATATAGAAGTGGATATCATTATTTTGGAAAATACTAAAATCCCATTTTTTATCGCTCTCTCCATTTTCTACACCTTCAACTGTACCAACTACTATAACTTTTGAAAGTTTAAACGGCATATTAGTTTCACCTTCAACTTCATATTTAATCATTAATATACCAACTATTACTAATACAAAAATTAGTATTGTTATTGCTATTACAAGTTTTATCATTTGCTTTTTACTATCTGTAAACATTTTGGTCTCCTTTTTTTAATTGGCGGAGCAGGTGGGATTCGAACCCACGTGGCGCTTTTGAGACGCCCAATTGATTTCGAATCAACCTCGTTATGACCGCTTCGATACTGCTCCATATTTTTAATTTTTCTTTTTGCTGTCTCTTAATTCCTTAAAGAATTCCTTTAAAATTTTTTCACATTTTGGTTGTAGTACCCCTGTTTCAACTTCTATTTTATGATTAAATTCATATCTAAACAAGTTAATTACAGAACCACAAGCACCAGTTTTTTCATCCATTGTTCCAATATATAGTTTCTTTATTCTAGCTTGTATTAATGCTCCTGCACACATACTACAAGGTTCTAAAGTAACATACATTTCGCACCCTGATAATCTCCAAGCATTTAGTTTTTTACTAGCCTTTTGAATTGCTATAATTTCTGCATGCCTAGTAGTATCTTTTTTTTCTTCTTTTTCATTATATGCTCTTGCTATAATTTTATTATCTTTTACAATAACTGCACCTACTGGTATTTCGCCCTTTTCATATGCTCTTTTAGCCTGTTTAAGTGCCTCTCTCATAAACTTTTCTTTTTCTGTCATACTCTCTCCTAGATTTATAAAAGTGGTGTGCCTAGCGGGAATTGAACCTGCGACCTCTCGCTTAGGAGGCGAGCGCTCTATCCAACTGAGCTATAGACACATGTATTTATATAATACAATATTTTTTTATTTTTAGCAAGTGTTTTCAAAACTATGATTTTATGGTATATTTATATAGAGGTATTTTATGGAATTAAAAGAAAATGAGAGAATTGATGATTTAGAATTAAATAATTTAAAAATTATACAAAATAAAAATGGTTTTTGTTTTGGAATGGATAGTGTGTTGCTTTCTGATTTTGCAAAGAATGTTAAATCAAATGCAAAAGTTATTGATTTAGGTACTGGAACTGGTATTTTGCCAATATTGCTTTCTGCAAAAACTAAAGTTTCCAAAATTGTTGGAATTGAAATTCAAAAAGAAGTTGCTAATATGGCTAGTAGAAGTGTTTTATTAAATAACTTACATGATAAAATAGAAATTGTTTGTGAAGATATTAAAAATTTAAAAAACCTTTATGAAACTAATTTTTTTGACGCAGTTGTAACAAACCCACCATATAAAACTAAAGGCACTGGTGGAATAAATGAAGTTGAGGCTAAACTTATTTCTCGCCATGAGATAACTGCCAATTTAGAGGATTTTATTTCTATTTCTAGTTATTTATTAAAAGACCAATCTAGTATTTATATGGTTCACAGACCAGAAAGATTAGTTGATATTTTATCTCTTCTTAGAAAATATAAATTGGAACCTAAAGAATCAAAATTAGTACAACCAAGTTGTGACAAAGCTCCAAACCTAGTTTTAATTAAAGCAACCAAAAATGCAAAACCATTTTTAAAAATTGACAAACCTCTCTATATATATAATTCTGATGGTAGTTATACAGAAGAATTATTGAAAATATATAATAAAATTTAGGAGGGCTACATGGCTGGTAAAATTTATTTGGTGGCAACACCTATTGGAAATTTAAATGATATGACATTTCGTGCAATAGATACATTAAAAAATGTTGACTTAATTGCAGCTGAAGATACAAGACAAACTTTAAAATTATTAAATTATTTTGAAATTAGTAAGCCAATGATCAGTTATCATAGGCATAATGAAGATATAAAATCAGAAGGTTTAATTGAAAAAGTATTAGCTGGCAAAAACATCGCAATAGTGACAGATGCAGGTACTCCTGGAATTTCCGATCCAGGCGAAGAAATTGTAAAAGAGGCAATTAAAAATAATATTGAGGTTATTCCAATACCTGGTGCATGTGCCTTAATTAATAGTTTAATTGTTTCTGGAATTTCGACAACCGAATTTTCTTTTTATGGTTTTTTACCTTTAAATAAGAAAAATCGTAAAGAAAAATTATTGCAAATTATGAAAGAGCAAAAAACTGTTATTTTATACGAAGCTCCACATAAGTTACAAAAAACTTTAGAAGATATTTTAGAAAATGTTGGAGATGTCCAAGGCTGTTTAGTAAGAGAGCTTACCAAAATTCATGAGCAAAAAATATATGGTAAAATTTCAGAACTAATAACTTTATCGAAAGAACCTAAAGGTGAATATGTAATTATTCTAGATTTAAATAAAACTGAAAATGCTGATGAAGTTGATTTTTCTAAAATGAGTTTAGAAGAACATTATAATTTTTATGAAAAATTAAGATTAGACAAAAAAGAAATTATTAAACAAATAGCAAAAGATAGAAATGTTAGCAAAAATGAAATTTATCAAAGTTTTATAACAAAAAAATAGTGTAACCTCTCGTTACACTATTTTTTGATTTATTATTCTTCTTTAATTTCTGATAATTTTTCTAAACATTTATCACAAACTAATTTACCTTTGTATTCAGATAATTTTTTAGAATTTCCACAGAATATACAGTTTGGTTCATATTTTTTTAATATTATATTTGAGCCATCAACATATATTTCAATTGGGTCTTTTTCTGCAATTCCAAATTTATTTCTTAGTTCAATAGGAATAACAACTCTTCCTAATTCATCCACTCTTCTTACAATACCAGTAGCTTTCATGAAAAACCTCCTTAAAATAACATTTTTCGACAAATTTATTACATATTGATAATATCACAAAAGCTTTGTAATTGCAAGCAAATATCGACAAAAAATTAACATTTTCTGTAATTTTATTGTATTGATTGGTCGAATTTTGTCGAAAGACATCTTTTGTAATAAAAAACAAGCTTAAGAATACAATTAAATAATAAGAGGTGATTTTTTTGTTAAATATAATTTGGCCTGCATTTATTATAATTTCTGTTATATACGCCTTAATTTCTGGAAATATTGAAAATGTAAGTAATGGCATTTTTGATTCTGCAAATTCTGCGGTTCAGCTTACACTTACTTTTTTTGGTACAATTTGTTTATGGAATGGAATAATGGAAATTGCTAAAAAAACTAGTTTAACTAATGCTTTAAGTAAAGCTTTAAAACCATTTATAAATTTTCTATTTCCAGAATTAAAAAATAATAAACAAGCACAAGATGAAATTTCTATGAATATGGTTGCTAATTTACTTGGCCTTGGAAATGCGGCCACTCCTCTTGGCTTAAAGGCTATGAAAACAATGCAACAAGATAACCCCCAAAAAGATACTTTAACCAATTCTATGGCAATGTTTATTGTTATAAATACTGCATCTTTACAACTTATACCTACTAATGTAATTGCTATTAGAAGTTCCCTTGGTTCTAATTCTCCCAGTGGAATTATTATTCAAGTTTGGTTTGCAACAATTATAGCAGGTATAGTTGGAATTACGTCAGCTAAACTTTTAATGAAAAAATTTTAATAAAAAAGGACTGTATATATGCAAGTAGTTAATTTTTTATCAGCCTTAGCAATTCCTGCTACAATAATAATTATTATTTTTTATGGTATAAAAGAAAAAGTAAAAGTCTTTGACACTTTTTTAGATGGTGCTAAAGAAGGCATGCAAATAGTAGTTGAACTATTTCCTACTTTATTAGGAATTTTTTTAGCAATTGGACTCCTCAGAACTTCTGGTGTTTTAGAGTTTATAATTTCGATTATTTCGCCAATTACAAACATTTTAAATATTCCTAGCCAAATCTTACCTTTAGCAATGTTAAGGCCAATTTCAGGTAGTGCATCAATTGGTGTAGCTGTAGATATTATGAAAAATTACGGTGTTGATAGTTTAATAGGGGTTATTGCTTCTACAATTATGGGATCCACAGAGACTACTTTCTATACAATTGCTGTATATACAGCTTGTATTAAAATAAAAAAAATCCGCTTTGTTTTATTAGCGGCTTTATTGGCAGACTTTGCTGGAATGGTTGCATCTGTAGTTATTTGTCGATTTTTGTCGTGAAATTTTTGTTGACAAGTTGAAATTTTTATAGTAGTATATGTTCATAGTTTATAACTTTTGTTTCAAAAAGGACAAATAATATGTTATTTCAAATTATATTTTTTATTTCTTTATATTTTATTCTTAAAAATTTAATTTCTAAATTTTTAGCTATAAGAATTCTAAAGAAAATTTCAGATTAATGATTTTATTTTTGTAGAGGGAATTTTTTAATTCATATATCCCCTATATATGTTTTTTCAATGGCAATCTCCCAATTTTAATTTTAATTACAAAGCCCCGTTTTTATAATAATTTTGAAGTTCCTTGAAGTTTCCTCTACAATACCAATATATTAATGATGATAAGTTTCATTATGTTGAATTTTGAAACCTCTAAATAATTGCTCTAACAAGAATACACGTATTAATTGATGTGGAAATGTCATTTTTGAAAATGATATTAATTCGTTAGCTCTTGATAATAATTGATTTGACATTCCTAGTGTTCCACCAATTAAAAAAGTAATATGTGAAGAATATTGTGTGATTTGCTCTATTTTTTCTGAAAACTCTTCAGATGTATATTGTTTTCCATTTAAATCTAGTGCAATTACATAACTATTTTCTTTTATATTCGCTAAAATGTTATTACTTTCTTTTTCAATTATTTTTAGTTTTTCGGCTTCACTTAAATTTGATGGAACTTTTTCATCTTGTAATTCCACAATATTAAAAATGCAATACTTAGAAAGTCTTTTTGAATATTCTAATATTGCATTTTTTAAATAATCTTCTTTTAATTTTCCGACACATATACAGTCAATATGTAACATTTATGATACCTCTAAATTTAATATTTCGCTCGGATTTGAACGGTTTGCAATCCCAACTTTAATTTTATTTTCATCAAAATTATTAGCACATAATTCATCAATAACAGTTTTGTATGCTAATTCTGGAAAATTACTTTCCTTGCTTAAATGTCCTAGCATAACATTTTGCAAACCAGAATTTAATAAACATGAAATGGTTTTTCCAGCTGCCTCATTTGATAAGTGTCCATTTGGACCTGCTATTCTTTGTTTTAAAGAATATGGATATCTTGAATATGCTAATATATTTGGATCATAATTTGCTTCTAATAATACAAATGAACTGCCTTCTAAATTTTTTATTATAGCTTTGTCCATATGTCCAATATCAGTTGCAATACTAATTTTTTGATTATTATAAAATATATTAAATCCGCATGGGTTTGCAGCATCATGTGGTATGCTAAAAGGTATTACTTTTAAATCACCTATTTCAAAATTTTCATTTACATTAAACAAATTTTGATTTTGTGTTTTTTCTGCCACTTGTGGCATTGCTTCCCATGTTTCTTTATTTGCATATATTGGTATGTTGAATTTTTTTGATATTGTTGCTAGCCCTTTTATATGGTCTGTATGTTCATGTGTTACAAGAACCGCATCAATTTCATTTATATCTACATCTATACTATTTAAAGCTGTTTCAATTTTTTTTGCACTTTCTCCTGCATCAACTAAAATTTTAGTATTATCAGTTTGCACAAATAAACTATTTCCACTACTTCCACTATATAAACTACAAAATTTAAACATTTGTGTATTCGTCCTTTACTCTGTAACTCTTTGTATATTTGCTCCTAGTTTTCTAAACTTTTCCTCAATATTTTCATATCCTCTGTCAATATGTTCAATGTTATATAATTGAGTTTCACCTTTGGCTACAATACCAGCAATAATCAATGCTGCTCCTGCTCTTAAGTCTGTTGCATATACTGGTGCTCCTGTTAATTCATTTACACCTTCAAATACTGCTGATTTTCCTTGTGCTGTAATTTTTGCTCCCATTTTGTTTAGTTCAGAAGTATATTGAAATCTTGATTCCCATATACTTTCATGGATCATGCTTGTACCATCTGCCATTGAAAGTACAACTCCCATTTGTGGTTGCATATCTGTTGGGAACCCTGGATATGGAAGAGTTTTTACAGTTGCTTTATTAGGTCTTTTATTCATAGTAACTCTTATTGAGTCACCCATATCTTTTACGTTTCCACCTATTTCTAATATTTTAGCTGTAATACAGTCTAAGTGTTCAGGTATACAATTTTTAATAGTAATATCTCCTCTAGAAGCTACTGCTGCAAGCATAAAAGTACCTGCTTCTATTTGGTCTGGAACTACTGAATATGTAGCATTTCCTTTTAATTCTTTTACACCATTTATTTTTATAACATCTGTACCAGCTCCACGAATGTCTGCTCCCATAGTGTTTAAAAAGTTTGCAACGTCAACTATATGTGGCTCTTTTGCTGCGTTATCTATTGTTGTTGTACCCTCTGCTAACACTGCAGCAAGCATTGCATTGATTGTAGCTCCAACAGAAACTACGTCCATATATATTGATGTTCCTACCATTTTTTTAGCTTTTGCAGTTACTTTTCCTTGTGCAACTACTACTTTTGCGCCTAAAGCTTCAAAAGCTTTAATATGCTGGTCAATTGGTCTTGCTCCTAAATTGCACCCACCTGGCAAACCAACTTCTGCTTGTCCACATCTACTAAGTAATGCACCTAACAAATAATATGATGCCCTAAATTTGCTAGTCATATCAAGAGGTGCTTGTGTGCAACAAATATTTCTTGTATCTATTTCAATTTCGTTGTCTGATAACCATGTAATTTTAGCACCTAATTCAGCTAAAATTTTGCATGACATTTTTACATCACTGATATTAGGTAAATTCTCTATTTTACATACTCCATTAACTAATAAAGTGGCTGGTAATATTGCGACTGCCGCATTTTTAGCTCCGCTTATTACTACTTCACCTTTTAATTTTGTAGGTCCGCTTATTACTAATTTATCCAAAGGGATTACCTCCATTTTTATTTTCTCCTACTTTTATACCATACTTTACACTTTATTGCAAGATATTAGTATGTAAAATATAAAAGGCAGAGTTTTTTCTCTGCCTAATATAATATTTGATGCGCTAAAGTACGTGTTAAACACATTAGTGCTAACATCGTATTTATTCATTTTTTTCTGGTTCATTGAACCAGTGGTCAGTGCTACTACTTAAAAAGTGAGGGCCTAAAACCAATGCTGTCGAAGCTGCCAGTCGCACTGTTGAGGTTACGGCAAGAAGCTGGAAGGTTAGAGCCATTGAAGTCGTAAATGCCACCCCTAGTAGCACAAGGACCGAAGGTACTAGCGGTATATTCTAATGTCCATTCATCTACATTTCCAGCTAAGTCATATATATTCATTTTTTTACATATATCACTCGCTCCTGTAGTTAATAATATTGCATTACTTTGTTGAGAACTTGAAACCTTTGTACTTATTCCATTTTCATATGTCACACAATTCACTAATGCTGTATTATAATTATTCCATGTAGTTAATGCTCCATATTTTGCATATTTTCCTCTATTTATTGTGAAAGTTGCATTACAATAATTTCCCCAATCTTTACTATCACTTCTTAATGTACTTTGTATTGTTGCTAAAGCTGTTCCTTTTGCTACTTCTTTTACTTCTATATGTTTTAATACTAAATCCCATTGTACTCCAAACATTAAACTACTTGTATAACTTTTTCCTGTTGATAATTTACTTGCTATTGTTTGTGCTTGACTACATGTTACATAAGTATATGGATATACTGCATTTTCTACTGTTCCTTGTTTTGATAATGGCTCTGCTGTTATCTCTTCATTTTTCGAAGTTCTATTTGTTGTTATTCCAGCTTCATATCTTCCTATCCAAAAGCCTCCATTTTCATATACGCTTTTTAACATTTTTTGTTTTAATTTTGTATATTGTGCACTTGTTAATCCTGTTCCTGCTTCTACTTTGTCTGAAGAATATTCGTCTTTATAACTTGTTCCATTTCTATAATAATCCGTATATGTATGCAAATCTGTTTCTATTGCTGTATATTCAGCTTCTGTAAAATTTGTTATTTTTAATCCTGCTGTTGGATATACTTCTGCAGTTTTTGGAACTTCTATCCATACATATTCATTTCCACTTACATCTTTTATTACTAAGCCATTGCTTAAATCTGTTCCTTCTACTTTGGTAAATGTATTATCTGGATAATATGGTGTTGTATAACTTGTACTTGGCAATTCACTGGTTGATGGATTGGCATCTCCTCCTGTTGTGTTTCCACCTGAGCTTCCATTTGTTTTTCCGTCTATCCAATTATTTAGCTCATTTATTGAGTCTAAGTCATTTTGTGTTGCTTCATCCATTTTGTTTTGTGAGTCTTTTGCTTTTTGTATTATTCCATCTTGTCCAAATACTGCATTTAAGCTTACTCCTGCAAGTATTAGCAAGACTACAATTGTTACTACTAGTGCTATTAGAGTAATACCTGTTTGATTTGAGTAATTTCTTCTTGCTGATTTTTTATTTATTTTTATCTCTTTACTTATTTTATTCTCTTTTTTATTCAAGGCTATCTTCCTCCTCTTTCTTAAGTGTTTTTATTCTGCTTTTTTCTATTTTGTATTTAGTATGTACAATTTTATCCTTTCATACAACTAAAAAGTCAATGTGCAAAGGTCAGATTTTTATCTTACAAAAAATAAAGTAAGATACTTGTACATATCTTACTTAAGAATACCATAACATTTTTTTATTTTCAATACTTTTCTTTAATTTCTATCGGCTTCCTTAAATTTATTCATAAAAAAATACCTCCACTATGATAAATTTATTTTACCATAAGGAAGTATTTATTTGAATATTTATTTTTTACACATTGCACGCTCTCAAATTTTCTCCTTTAGCGTTTTTGATGCGCTAAAGTACGTGTTAAGCGCACTAGCGCTAACATCGTATTTATTCATTTTTTTCTGGTTCATTGAACCAGTGGTCAGTGCTACTACTTAAAAAGTGAGGGCCTAAAACCAAGGCTGTAGTTGCTACTAGTAGTACTGTTGTGGTTACGGCTAGAAGCTGGAGTGCTAGAGCCAGTATTGTAGCAAAAGCCACCCCTAAAAGCACAAGGACCGACGGTACGAGCGGTATATTCTAAGGTCCATTCATATACATTTCCAGCCAAATCATATATATTCATTTTTTTACATGCATCACTTGCTCCTGTGGTTAATAATATTGAATTACTAGATGAACTTGCTGAAACTTTTTTGCTTATTCCATTTTCATATGTTACACAATTTGCTAGTGATGTATTATAATCATTCCATGGACTACTTAATGCTTCATATTTTGCATATTTTCCTCTATTTATTGTGAAAGTTGCATTACAATAATTTCCCCAACTTGTACTATCACTTCTTAATGCTTTTTGTATTTCTGCTAACTTAGTAGCATCTGTTCCTTCTTTTACTTCTATATGTTTTAATACTAAATCCCATTGTACTCCAAACATTAAACTACTTGTATAACTTTTTCCTGTTGATAATTTACTTGCTATTGTTTGTGCTTGACTACATGTTACATAAGTATATGGATATACTGCATTTTCTACTGTTCCTGCTTTTGATAATGGTGATACTGTTATTGCAGTACTACTTGAAGTTCTATTTTTCTCTATTCCCGCCTCATATCTTCCTATCCAAAAGCCTCCATTTTCATATACACTTTTTAACATTTTTTGTTTTAATTCTGTATATTGTGCACTTGTTAATCCTGTTCCCTCTTTGACTTTGTCCGAAAGATATTCGTCTTTATAACTTGTTCCATTTCTATAATAATCCGTATATGTGTGCAAATCTGTTTCTATTGCTGTATATTCGGTTTCTGTAAAATTTGTTATTTTTAATCCTGCTGTTGGATATACTTCTGCAGTTTTTGGAACTTCTATCCATACATATTCATTTCCATTTCCATCTTTTATTACTAAGCCATTACTTAAATCTGTTCCGTCTACTTTTGTAAATGTATTATCTGGATAATATGGTATTGTATAACTTGTACTTGGCAAATCACTGGTTGATGGTTTGTCATCTCCTCCTGTTGTATTTCCACCTGAGCTTCCATTTATTTTTCCGTCTATCCAATTATTTAGCTCATTTATTGAGT
>OIEF01000726.1_pt1 | contig 13030 bp, 9 predicted proteins | sample 1581721 | NCBI WGS metagenome assembly OIEF01 (sample SAMN01760908, study PRJEB22395) | human gut metagenome
CACAAGGGGACACCCGTCCCGCCGCAAAGCGCCTGTACACTGCCACCGGCTTTGCCGTGCTGACGCTCGTGCTCTCGCTCCACGCCTTCCCGTGGGATTTTGTCGAGGGCTGGTTCGGCCCCGCCGTCGGCAAGGTCGTGGGAATGTTCCAGTTCCCGTTCCGCTTTCTCTCGCTGGGCACGCTGCTGCTCTGCGCCGCCGCGCTGTTTGCGCTGCAGCTGCTGCCGCAGCGCCGCGCCGCGCTGGCCGCCGCGGGGCTTGTCTGCGCCGCGCTGCTGACCGCCAGCATCACCGAAACGAACATCATGAGCGCCCAGGGCGAAAGCTCCTATGCGACCTACAACCAGAACGCCACCATCAACTCCGTCGGCACGGCGGAATACCTCATCGACGGCGCCAGCTCCTATGAGGCCATCTGGGCGCAGCCCAAGCCCGCCAGCGACGACCTGCACCTTGTCAGCTATGAAAAGCGTGAGGGCGTTGCCTATGTCAGCGTCGAGAACGACGGCGGCGAGGCGGCCATCTCGCTGCCCATCTACAACTACGGCAATTATTATGCCGCCGACGAGAGCGGCGCGCCGTTTGCCATCACCAGCGGCGAGAATATGCGCATCGTACTGACGATCCCCGCGGGCTACACCGGCACGATCCATGTCCTGTACCACGCCCCCGGGTATTGGCGCGCGTTTGAGGCGCTCTCCGCCGTCAGCCTGCTGGGGGTCATCGGCTGCGGCGCTTTTGCCCCCCGCAACCGCCGCACCCCTGCCACTGTGTAAACGAGGTTACTACCCATGCCCAACCGCATCAACTATCAGCTTGAAATGGAAAAGGTCCTGCGCACGCTGGACGGCACCCGCCCGAAGCTGCTGCTGCACGCCTGCTGTGCGCCGTGCTCGAGCGCAACACTGGAGCGCCTGTCCGCGCACTTTGACCTGACCATTCTTTACTACAATCCCAACATCTACCCGCCGGAGGAATACCACCGCCGCGAGGCCGAGCTGGAACGCTTTGTCGAGCAGGCCGGGTATCACTACCCCGTGGTGGAGCTGCCCTACGACCCGCAGGAGTTCTATACCGCCGTGAAGGGGTTGGAAAACGAGCCGGAGAAGGGCGCGCGCTGCACGGTCTGCTATCGGCTGGAGCAGGCCGCCCGCTATGCCGCCGACCACGGCTTTGACTGGTACTGCACAACGCTCTCGATCTCCCCGATGAAGGACCCCGTGCGGCTGAACGAGCTTGGCACCGAGCTGGGCAGGCAGTACGGCGTGCCGTTCCTGCCCAGTGAGTTCCGCAAAAAGGACGGCTACAAGCGCAGCTTACAGTTGAGCGCCGAGTACGGCCTGTACCGGCAGGATTACTGCGGGTGCGTGTTCAGCAAGCGGGAGAGGGAAGCCACTGCAAAGTAGGGGCCGGGCATGCCCGGCCCTGCACCTCCCACTGTTGTGCTGTAAATTTTATGCTGCGGGCCGGACATGTCCGGCCCCTACCGTGTTATGAAAGGAGTCCCCTATGAGCTTCTATCAAATTGTTTTTCTCTTCTTCGCCTACTCGTTCCTCGGCTGGGTGGGGGAGGTCCTCTTTACCGCCGTCGTACACCGCAAATATCAGGACCGCGGCGTGCTGAGCGGTCCGCTCTGCCTTCTGTACGGCGTCGGCGGGCTGGTCATCACCTTTGCCCTCGGCGACATCCGTGAGGGCTGGTTCTTCCTGCTTGTATTCAGCGCCGTCTATGCCACAGTCATCGAGTGGATCGGCGGGCACATTCTGGAGTACACGACCCATACCCGGTGGTGGGATTACAGCGCCATGCCGTTCAATCTGGACGGCTATGTCTGCCTCGGCGCGTCGCTGACCTGGGGTGCGCTCGGCGTTGTCGTGCTCAAATGGGGCAACCCGCTGCTGCTGGCGCTGTACAGCCTTGTGCCGCGCGGCATCTGGGCTGTTGTGCTGCTGGCCGCGCTCGTCGTGTTCTGCGTCGATCTGGTCGGCACGCTGCTGGCCATGGCCGGTCCGGGCTACCGCCGGCCCGCCGCCGCGGCTGTAGAAAACCGTCTGGCAAACCTGACCGTCCGCGGCGGCATGTGGATCCTCGACCACGTCGAGCGCCGTATGGCGAAGGCCCATCCCGCACTGACCTTTGTGCGCCCCAAACGGCAGCAGACCGACACGTTTGCCGCCGGGTGCAGCCCGTATAAAATTATTTTACTGTTCTTCATCGGCGCGTTCCTCGGCGACATCACCGAGACGATCTTCTGCCGCGTCACCGGCGGCGAGTGGATGAGCCGCTCCAGCGTCGTGTGGGGGCCGTTCTCCATCGTGTGGGGCCTGGCCATCGCCATGGTCACCCAACTGCTCTACCGCTACAAGGACAAGCCCGCCAGCTGGCTGTTCGTCATGGGCACGCTGCTGGGCGGTGCGTATGAGTACCTGTGCAGTGTTTTCACCGAGGTCGTTTTCGGTGCGGTGTTCTGGGACTACAGCGCGATCCCGTTCAACCTGGGCGGGCGCATCAACCTGCTGTACTGCTTCTTCTGGGGCTTTGCGGCGATTGCCTGGTTTAAGGTGCTGTTCCCGCCGATCTCCGCCTGCATCGAGAAGCTGCCGCCCCGCGGCGGCAGAGTGCTGACCTGGGCACTGTGCATCTTTATGGCGGCGGACATTGCCGTCAGCTCCGCCGCGCTTGTGCGGTACAATGACCGCCTGAACGGCGTACCTGCGTCCAACAGCGTCGAGGTCTATCTCGACGGGCACTACGGCAATGACCGGATGTATCAGGTCTACCCCAAGGCCGTGCATACATCCTAAAGCCTTCCCCCGATGGGGAAGCCTTTTAAAATTCTTTGTATATTCCGCACAGATGTGCTATAATAATTTTGTAGCTAATGTATAAGTTTTGAGGAGGCGATGGGTCGTGAACCGTGCAGATGGAATCGATTGCTACCAGAAAGCCCTGCGGCAGGGCCAGCGCGATTACCGCGAGAAGATGAACGCCGGGCAGTCGCCGTTTTTGCCCGTATTGGACGATATTCTGCAAAACGTCCCTGTGGAGAACCAGATCCCGCTCGGCCAGGTAGAGATCCCGCTGGAGCTGCTCGTTGGTACCAAGACCTCGGGCCGCACAGCGGCGTTTGCGTCCAACTTTATGCCGCTGCTCGGTCTCAAGACCGAGTTTGCCACCAAGTGGATCAACCTGTGCGTGTCCCATCTGGATGAGGGCATCCGTGACCCCATCACCTGCTATGAGTACATGGGCCGCTTCTACGTGCAGGAGGGCAATAAGCGCGTCAGCGTGCTGAAGTATTTTGACGCCAGCAGCATCACCGGCAATGTCACCCGCGTCATGCCGCAGTACAGCGACGACCCCGCCGTGCAGATGTACTACGAGTTCATGCACTTTTACCCGGTCATGCAGAACTATCTGCTGACCTTCACCAAGCCCGGCAGCTATGCCCGCCTGCAAAAAATACTGGGCAAGGCGCCGGACGAAAAGTGGACTGGCGAGGATCGAACCGAGGTCTTATCGCTGTACAACTGGGTCAAGAAGGCGTTTCTGGCCCACGGCGGCGCACGGCTGCAGTGTACCGTCGGCGACGTGCTGCTGCTTCTGCTGCGCGTCTACACCAAGGAGGAGCTGGCCAATTTAAGCCCCAGCGAGCTGAGCGAAAAGCTCGACGCCCTGTGGGACGATGTGCTGGCCCTGCAGAAATCGGACCCCGTGCAGGTCAGCGACAAGCCCGCCGCCCCGAAGCAGACCGGCCTGCTGGATTTTATCCTGCCCGGCAAGCACACCGCGCCCAGCCATTTGAAGGTTGCCTTTGTGCATGAGCGCACCCCCGGCACCAGCTCCTGGACAAGCCAACATGAGTTTGGCCGCACCCAGCTGGACACTGTGTTTGAGGGCAAGGTCGAGACGGTAGCCTACTTCAACGCCGTCCCGGGCAAGAACGCCGATGCCCTTGTCGAGCAGGCCATCACCGACGGTGCGGATGTCGTCTTTACGACCAGCCCCAAGCTGGTAGGCGCGTCCCTGCGCGCCGCCGTCCGGCACCCGCAGGTACACATCCTGAACTGCTCGATGGAGATGCCCTACGCCAGCATCCGTACCTACTACACCCGCGTGTATGAGGCCAAGTTCATCACCGGCGCGATTGCCGGTGCCATGGCGGGCGGGGACCGCATCGGCTATGTGGCCGACTACCCCAGCTTCGGCGTGCCTGCCAACATCAACGCATTCGCGCTCGGCGCGCGGATGACGAACCCCAACGTCCGCATCGACCTGCAATGGACCTGTCTGCCCGACCAGATTGACCCGCTGCACGTCTTTACCCAGAAGGGCATCACGGTCATCTCGGGCCGCGACGCACCGATGCCGAACCGCCCGCAGCGGGAGTTCGGCACGTTTCTGGTGCGCCCGGGCGGCGTGCTGCAGGACCTGGCCACGCCGTTCTGGCACTGGGGCCAGTTCTATGAGAACGTCATCCGCACCGTTTTGAACGGCGGCTGGGTGCGGGACAAGTCCGGCACCGATGGCCGCGCCGTCAACTACTGGTGGGGCATGAACAGCGGCGTCATGGACGTTCTGCTCAGCCGCGAGCTGCCGCCCGATGTGACCCATCTGGCGCAGATCCTGCGCACCGGCGTCACCTCCGGCATGATCGACCCGTTCCACTGCCGGATCACCGGGCAGGACGGCAGCGTCAAGAACAGCGGACGCCACGGGCTGGACCTGGAGCAGATCGCCCACATGGACTGGCTGTGCGACGCCGTTGACGGCCACATCCCCGAATATGACGAGCTGGCCGAGGTCTCGAAGCCGATGTATCGGATGCAGGGCATCCACCGCGATCTTCTTCCCGTCGAGAAGGAGGCCGAGCTATGAAGATCCTGGCCGTTGCGGACGAGGAGTGCAAGGCCCTCTGGGACTACTTCACCCCCGACAAGCTCGAGGGCGTCGAACTCATCATTGCCTGCGGCGATTTGAGCCGCCATTATCTGGAATACCTTGCCACCATGGCGCCCGTGCCGCTTTTGTACGTACACGGCAACCATGACGAGAGCTACGACACCCGCCCGCCGCAGGGCGTCATCTGCCTGGATGACGACGTGTACGTACACAACGGCCTGCGCATCGCCGGGCTGGGCGGCAGCTGCCGCTACCGCGCCGGCGCCTGGCAGTTTACCGAGGCCGAGATGAAAAAGCGCATCAACCATCTGCGCGGCAAGATCGACCGCCATGGCGGCATTGACATACTGGTCACCCACGCGCCGCTGCACGGCTACGGCGACATGACCGACCTGCCGCACCGCGGCTTCACAGCGTTTTCGGTCCTGCTGGACCGCTACCATCCGCAGCTGATGCTGCACGGGCACATCCATCTGAACTACGGCTGCTCCATCCCGCGGGAGCAACAGTACGGCGCGACCCGCATTGTCAATTGCTATGAGCGGGTGTATCTGGATGTGGACGCCCCCGCCCCCAAGCCCCGCCCGCGGCTGTTTGCTTCGCTGCTGGGACGGAATGCCCTGTAGGGGCGAGGTATGCCTCGCCCTCGGCCTTCCCGTGGGCATTCTTCTGCCTTTCACGCTGAGGGCCGGACACGTCCGGCCCCTACCAAGCGGCACGGCTAACTTCATCAAACAAGGAGAACTATTCCCATGACAAAAATCGCAGTATTCGGTGCAGGCACCTGGGGCATTGCGCTGGCGCGGCTGCTGGCCGCCAACGGGCGCGACGTCACCGTATGGAGCGCCATCCCCGCCGAGCTGAAGTCTTTAAGCACCACGCACCGCCACCCCAACCTGCCCGGTATGGAGCTGCCCGCCGCAATGCACTACACCGCCGACATTGCCGAGGCCTGCACGGGCCGCGACATCCTGCTCTTTGCCGTACCGTCCCCGTTTGTGCGTGCCACCGCAAAAAAGGCCGCGCCGCACATCCCGGAGGGTCAGCTGATCGTTGACGTCGCCAAGGGCGTCGAGGACAAGACCCTGATGACGATGAGCGAGATCATCGAGGATGAGCTTGCCAAGGCCGGGCGCAAAGCGCGCGTTGTGGCACTGTCCGGCCCGACCCATGCCGAGGAGGTCGCCCGCGACATGCCCACCGCCATCGTGGCCGCCAGTGCCGACGAGGACGCCGCCAAAACCGTGCAGAAGGTCTTTACCACACCGACCTTCCGCGTCTACACCAACGATGACCGCCGCGGCACCGAGCTGGGCGGTGCGGTCAAGAACGTCATTGCGCTGGCTGTCGGCATTGCGCTGGGCCTGGGCTACGGTGACAACGCCAAGGCCGCGCTCATCACCCGCGGCAACGCCGAGCTGTCCCGACTGGGCATCGCCATGGGCTGCAAGGCCGAGACCTTTGCGGGCCTGTCCGGTATGGGCGACCTGATCGTCACCTGCACGAGTATGCACAGCCGCAACCTGCACGCCGGTATGCTGATTGGCCGCGGCAAGTCGGTGGAGGAGGCCAAGACCGAGGTCGGCCAGGTCGTTGAGGGCATCAACGCACTGCCTGCCGCCTGCCGCCTGGCCAGGCAATATAAAGTCGAAATGCCCATCGTCCAGGCCGTGGAGGCCATTCTGGACGGCAAGCTCGAGGCCCGCAGTGCGCTGATGGCGCTGATGGGCCGCAGCCTCAAGCGCGAATAAGGAGCACCGCCATGGCACAAATCAAGGCCGCATTTTTTGATATTGACGGCACGCTGCTGCCTTTTGAGGCCACGCACCTGCCCGCCTCAACGGTGGACGCGCTGGCCCGGCTGCGCAAAAACGGCGTCAAAACGTTTATTGCCACAGGCAGCCCGCCGGTGCACCTGCCATACCTGCACGCGCTGGACGGCATCCCGTTTGACGGCTATGTGACGATGAACGGCCAATACTGCTATCTGGCCGACGGCGAGCTGCTGTACACCAAGTACATCCCGGCGGCATCGCTGCAAACGCTGCTGCCGCACATTGAAAAAGAACAGCTGTCCGTCGGTTTTGTAGGCAAGGACTTCTGCCGGTTCAACCTTATCAACGATTTGAGCCGCGACTTTGCCAAAAAGCTGGAGCTGGGGGCCGGGGATGTTGCCGCGCTGATCCAGCACGAGGATATTTACCAGCTTAGCGCGTTCCTGCCGCCGGAGAAGGAGGCCGAGTTCCTGCGCCGCTGCCCCGGCTGCCTGGCTGTGCGCTGGGAGGATGATTTTTGCGATATCCTACCCGAGGGCGGCGGCAAGCCCAACGGCCTGGCCCACACGCTGGCGCACCTGGGGCTGACCCGGGAGCAGTCCATCGCCTTTGGCGACGGCGGCAACGACGTGACGATGCTGGAATATGCCGGGATCGGCGTCGCCATGGGCAACGCCTGCGATGCCGCCAAGGCCGCCGCGGATTATGTCACCGACGACATTACCGCAGACGGCCTTGCAAAGGCACTGGCGCATTTTGGGCTGATTTGAATAAATTGTCTTTTTCCCAGAGGGAGACGCCCTGCAGGGGCCGCATATATGCAGCCCGCAGCTGTACGGCAGATGACCTCTTGCGGGAAAGCCGCGGGCCGGGCATGCCCGGCCCCTACCGCTATCTATAAAGCAAGCCCCTGACCATCACTCGGTCAGGGGCTGTTTCTTTTAGGCTTTTTTCCTCACAAACGCCTTTGCCGCAACCACACACGCGGCGTAGACCACGCCCGCAATGGCCCAGATGAACCAGCTGTACTGCGGCTGGCCGTTGCCGTTGGGGCCAAAGGTGTACCACAGGAAGATGGCAACCACCACCAACCAGTAGGCCGCGGTCAGCGCGGTCAGCCGCCCTTTCACAGCCTTGTGCCCGCGGGTAAAGTCCCCGTCCTCCAGCAGCCGATCCATGGCGTCCTGCACCGTGCCCACCCGCACAAAGGCGTACACACCGCAGGCGACCAGCACCAACAGCAGACAGATGGACATCGACATCAAAAACGACACACCGACCATCACAGCCGTAAACAGGGGCACTGCCGCCAGAATGCAGAGCGCCGCACCAATGCGGTTGGCCCGGTCATACTCCGGCGCAAAGGCGGCACGGCGCTCCCGCACCAGCGCTGTCACGCCGTGCTCGGTCTCGATGGGCTCCTTTTCCAGAAACTCATATTCCCGCACCGCCGCGCCGCACTGCATAAACAGCACAACGGCCACAGCCACCAGCACCAGCAGCGCGATCAGCCCCAAGCCGCCCGCCAGATTGTCGTCCAAACCAAGCAGTCCGAGCTCACTCACCGTACCCAGCGCCAGCAGCGGAATAGGGCTGACGATGCAGAGCGCCGTCGCCAGCGCCATCTGCGGCGCGTTGGCCTGTGCCCTGGTCAGGTAATCCTCCGCCTGCGTCAGCGTCACCCGGGGCAGGGGAGAGGGCGTCTGTGCCGCGGCGGCAGGCTGCGTGTCGTCCTGCGTATCTTTTAAAAGGCAGTCCGTCGTCACACTGAACAAACTGCTCAACTGTAAAATTTTGTCAATGTCGGGCATCGACTGTGCGCTCTCCCACTTGGAGACCGACTGGCGGCTGACGTTCAGCCGCTCGGCCAGCTCCTCCTGCGACCAGCCCGCCTTTTTGCGCAGAGCAATGAGCTTATCAGAAAATGTCATGGTGTGCCTCCTCCTTGGCAGCCTTATGGCAATCGTAGGGGCGCATTCTATATGCGCCCGTCAACGGCTGCCGGCCTTGCGGGCGGATATGGAATCCGCCCCTACGGGTTTTCTGAAATTTTCTGACCTTATTTTACCAAATTCCCCGGTTGCGCACCATACAGTTACCCCATCAATCTGTCAACCGTGGGTTGCGTTTGCGGGCAGACGCCAGTCGATTTCCGCTGCACCGTTGTTTTTTAAAAACGCATTCACCTTGCCGAACGGCGCCGAGCCGAAGAACCCGCGGTAGGCCGACAGCGGGCTGGGGTGGGCGGATTCCAGCACCAGCACCGGGCGATGGGCGGCAGCCCTGTTGAAAATCGGCGCGTACTTCTGCGCGGGCTTGCCCCACAGCACGGCGGCCAGCGGGGCGGTGCCGTGGGCGGCGGCGTATTCCAGCGCGGCACGGGTAAACGTCTCCCACCCGCGGCCCGCATGGGCGTTGGCCGCGCCCTGCTCCACGGTCAGCACCGTGTTCAGCAGCAGCACACCCTGTCGCGCCCACAGCGTCAGGTCGGTGTGTGCGGCACAGCCGGGGCCAAGCTCGGCCTCCAGCTCCTTAAAAATGTTGCGCAGGCTCGGCGGAGCCTTGCAGCCGTCCGGCACCGAGAAGGACAGCCCCATGGCCTGACCCGGCTCATGGTAGGGGTCCTGCCCCAGAATGACGACCCGCACCGCCGACACCGGGCAGGCGCGGAACGCGGCGAAGATGTTCTCCGCCGCGGGGTAGACGGTTTTTTCCGTCGCAGCCGCTGTCACAAAGGCATCCAGCTCCGCAAAGTACGGCTTTGCGCGCTCCTGCGCAAAAAACGGCTGCCAGTCGGTGCCGGATAATTTGTCGAGTTCAGTGGTCAAAAGCATAGTGGATCTCCTCGGTAGTTTTGTAGGGCCCGCTCGTGTAAAACAGTCGGCCTTTCACGGGAAAACTGCGGGCCGCATATAGGCGGCCCCTGCATAGGTGCCCCCACACATTTTTCACAAGTATATCACACCCCCGCGGGGCTTGCAATAGCGGCAAAAATGCGGTATAATAGCATTTATGCTGCGGCGTTGTGCCGCAAAGCCAATCATAAAGGGGAGAACCAATTCATGCGTTCCATTAAAACCAAACTGTTCAGCCTTGCTATGGCTGTTTCCATGGTGCTGGCGCTGGCTGGCTGTGCCATGTCCGCGCCGTCCACCGTCGGCTCCATCGGCGGGGTCGAGATCCCGGCAGGCATCTATCTGCTGGCCCAGTACAACTCCTACAACACCGCCTCCGGTGTTGCGGAGCTGGCCACCGGCGAGACCGCGTCCGACGTCAAGGCCGTGCTGAAGGCCACCTGCACCGGCACGATCAACGGCGAGGATGTCACCGCCGTCGGCAGTGACTACGTTGCCCAGCTGACGACCCACGCCATTGAGTACTATGCTGCCGTTGAAAAGCAGTTTGCCGAGCAGAACGGCGTGCTGGACGACACTGCCACCGCCGAGGCCGCCAAGACTGCGGACAGCCTGTGGAGCTCCAACGGTGACCTGTACACCGCCAACGGTATCAGCAAGTCCAGCGTGGAGGCCTACCTGCTCAACGCCCAGAAGGCCAAAGTCCTGCTGAATATGACTTACGGTCCCGACGGCACAAGCCCCGTGACTGACGCCGAGTACACCGACTACGTCAACAACGACTGCTACTACATCGAGGCCGTCCAGTTCCCTCTGGTCAACTACTCCACCTACTCGATGGCAGATGACGACCAGAAGGCCGCCATCATGGCCACGGCAGAGAGCTGCATGGCCGAGCTGAACGAGACTGCCACTGCCGAGACTGCGTCCAGCAGCGCCCTGTACACCGCCGCCATGACCTACGTGCCCGAGGCAATGGCCGCCATGGGCAGCACGATGGACGCCAGCCAGGCCGTCTACTACGCCGCATCCCAGCTGTACACGCCCAGCGATCTGAGCAGCTACGGCAGCGACGAGTACAACAACCTGACCGACCCGCTGGATGCCGCCGGTATGAACCACTGGACGACCATCGACCTGGGCACGACGGTTCTCGTCGCCCGCAAGATCGACCCGTTCAAGACCTACACCGTCGAGGATCTGGACAGCATGTACGACCTGCTGACCAGCATGAAATCTGACGCCATCCAGGATGAGCTCTACGCCGCCGGTGCCGCGCTGGATCACAACCTGAACAGCGCCGCTATGAACACCTACAGCGCATCCAAGATCAAAAAGAACGTCTGAACCTGAAAATTCAGCCGGGAGCAGCATTGTTTGCTCCCGGCTTTTTTGTTGAGGAGGGTCCCCCATGACGAAAAACAAATACACAAACCTGCTTTTGCAGACCCTAGGCTGCTTCATCTCCGCCGCCGGTATCTACAGCTTTGCCGTGGCCGCCGAGGTCCCGGTCACCGGCGTTGCGGGCATCTGCGCCATCTTATACCGCCTGTTCGGCATCCCCATGGGCCTGAGCAATGTGCTCATCAACATCCCCATCATTCTCTGCACCTATAAATTACTCGGCAGATCGTTCTTTATTCGCAGTGTCTACTGCATGGTGCTCTTTGCAATCTTTACGGACTATCTGCTGCCGCTGATGCCGGTCTACCAGGGGGACCGCCTGTTGGCGACGATTTGCGGCGGCGTGGTCGGCGGTATCGGCGACGCGCTGATCTACATGAACAACTCGAGCACCGGCGGCCTTGACTTCATCACCATGGGCATCAAGGCACGGCATCCGCACCTGCCGTTCGGCAACATCACGTTTGCGGCGGCGCTGGCGGTCATCCTGCTCAACGGTGCGGTGTTCCAGGATGTCGATTCCATTATTTACGGTATCATGTTTAATTTTATCGTGTCGGCTGTCATCAACAAGATGATGTTCGGCTTCTCGTCCTCGATGCTGGCCATGATCGTGACCGATGACGGCAAGGCCGCCTGCGCGGAAATTGACCGCGTGGCGGACCGCGGCTCGACGATTTTGCAGGGTCACGGGGGCTACGGCGGCCAGCCGAAGGACGTCGTGCTCTGCGCCTGCTCCAACAAGCAGCTCTACGAGATCGAGCACGCCGTGCAGGCCATCGACCCCGGCTGCTTCATCATCATGCTGCAATCCAACGAGGTCCACGGCGAGGGCTTCCGGCAGCTGGAGTTGGGGAAGAGCGAGAACCGGAACGAATAAATTTCAGCGAAAACGCGTTTGTTTTAGCAACTCTATGGAGCATAGGTTGCCAAAATGAGCGCGTTTTCTTTATAATGGGCACAGAACAAAAAGGAGGTTTTAGACATGGATGCCACAAAAATCGGTAGATTCATTGGAGCGGAGCGCCGCGCTAAGGGCTGGACGCAGCGCCAACTGGCAGATAAACTCCAGCTGACCGACAAGGCCATCAGCCGTTGGGAGACAGGTAAGGGGTTGCCGGATGTTTCTCTGCTTTTGCCGTTGGCTAACGTGCTGGATATAACCGTAGGTGAGCTGCTGGCTGGCGAACGCCGCCTACAGCCGCCTGCCATGCAGACGGCTGAAGCTGAGGCCCGCACTACGCGTCAGCTGGTAGACTACACGCGGGAACTTGGCCCCCAATTGCGCCGCCGCCGTTCCTACACCGTATTGGCCGGATTTCTGCTGTTTGCTGCGGCGTTCTTGACGTTGCAATTTTTGCGGCTGGTTCTGACAGGTGGGGCGGGCATCCATGGCTTTAGCATAGAATCTCTGTTATTACTCGTTGCTCTTCCGTTTGTTTTTACAACATCCGCCTTTTGGCTGCTGCGACTGCTTTGCACCGATGCCCTGACCGAGGTGCGAGCCTTCCGTCGTGCATCAGCTATGGCCGTGGCTGGGCTGTGGCTGCTCGATTTGTACTTTGCTGGAGCGTTTGCCGGGTGTGTTGCGTTCCCGGTGCTGGATTTCTGGCGCGACCCGTCGTGGCAGGCAAATGTAAATCTGGTGCCGTTTCGGCAAATCATGCAGTACCTGCTCTGTCTGGTGCCGGGGCAGGGGCACTTGAACGGCGGCGGGTATGCGTTCCGCGGGCATTTTGCCTTCTGGATGAACTTTTTTGTGTTTTCCTTGCCAGTTCTTCTGTTGCCGCGCATCTCACCCGGCTGGCGTGGGGCGGGTGCCGCCGTCTGGCTTGCTGTAGTGGGCGGTTGTGTGATAGAAGTTACACAGCTGTTCGTGCGCACCGATACCGCACCGTTCCGTTTTGATGTGGACGCGGTAATTCTGCGAGTAATCGGGTCCGTTGTATTTTGGTGGATAGGCAGGATACCCGCTGTCAAAAAACTGCTGGCACGTTTGTTTTAGCCGTAGGGGAGGGATTTTTTTCCCCCCGGGAACGCTGCGGCGGGCGCAAGCCTGCCCGGAGCGGTCAAGACCGCCCCCTACAGCCTGC
>OIEF01000729.1_pt1 | contig 13011 bp, 9 predicted proteins | sample 1581721 | NCBI WGS metagenome assembly OIEF01 (sample SAMN01760908, study PRJEB22395) | human gut metagenome
GCCGCACTTGGAACGACCATCGCACAGGCAGTCAGTGTTATCGTGTCATTGACAGTGATCATTAAAAAAGGCACAGGGATCAAATTAAGAAGGTCTGATCTGCGGCCGAAGAGGCACACGATGAAAAACATATTAAAAGTTGGTGTGCCGGTTGCATTACAGGATGGATTTGTACAGATATCCTTTATCGCAATCACGATATTTGCCAATCAGCGTGGATTAAATGATGCGGCGGCTGTAGGAATTGTGGAAAAGATTATCGGAATACTGTTCCTGGTACCGTCTTCTATGCTGTCAACGATATCGGCACTTGCTTCGCAGAATATCGGTGCCGGTAAGCATGACCGTGCACGTCTGACATTGCGGTATGTATTGTGCATGACAGTAGGATACGGATTAGCTGCGGCAACGATCGTGCAGTTTCTATCTGTTCCATTTGTCGGATTATTTACGAATGACGGTGCAGTACAGATACTTGGAGGACAGTATTTAAGAAGTTATGCATGGGACTGCGTATTTGCAGGAGTGCATTTCTGTTTAAGTGGATATTTTTATGCATATGGCTTGTCTATCGTATCATTTATCCACAATTCCATATCTATCGTATGTGCCAGAATTCCACTGTCTTATTATGCGGCAACGCATTTTCCGGATACATTATTTCCGATGGGGTGTGCGGCACCGGCAGGATCGATCATCTCAATCATTATCTGTGTTGGCGTACTGATATGGATGAATAAACACACGGAAAAATATATGGAAAGAACGTAGTGATCGGAGAGAAAATATATGACGATCGGAATTATAGAAGACGACACATTATTACATCAGGCACTCAAAACAGCACTGCAAAACGCAGGCTATCAGACCGTATCCGCATATACAAAACGAGAGGCTCTTACTACAATTACAGGCAGTGAGAGCCTTCTTCTCATTGACATTGGACTTCCGGACGGCAATGGACTTGCATGTTACAAAAAGATCCGGGAAAAGGCAGAGATACCGGCCATTTTCCTGACAGCAAGAGACGAAGAAACGGATATGTTGACAGCATTTGACACAGGAGCAGACGATTATGTGGTAAAACCATTTTCCATGAAAGTACTTCTAAAGCGCATAGAGGCAGTGATCGGACGGAACAACAGAGAAAAACAACTGGTATGCGGAGAAATAATATTATTTCCTGATAAGAAGCAAGTATACAAGAACGAAAAGGAAATTATCCTTACAGCCAGAGAATATCAGTTACTGGAATATCTGATGTACAATCAGGGAAATGTACTGACGAAAGAAAATATCCTGGAATATGTATGGGGACTGGATGGCCAGTTTGTAGTGGATAATACCATCAGCGTTACGATCAACCGGCTGCGGAAAAAGATAGAAACAGATGCAGGCTCACCGATATATCTGAAGAATGTATTCGGATTGGGATACAAGCTGGAGAGTATATGAAAAAAGTAATGGCAGATACAAAAAGGAAGAGAACAGAATGAATATCATAATAATTGTAGTGGCAGTAACGGCAGGAGCAATTCTGGGCGGAACTGCCATATATGTTTATCAGGGAAAATGCAGACAGAAAGAACTTAAGTTATTGGCAGAATGTATGGAAAAGATATTGCGAGAGGAAAAGATCCGGGAAACAAAAGCAGGGGAAGAGACATTATATGCAAGACTGGAATCCAGACTGGTAAGGATCCAGGAAATGTTAAATGGACGGACAGAAGCTGCGGAGAAGAGTAAAGATGAGATCCAGAAGCTGATTTCAGAGATTGCACACCAGATGCGGACACCCCTTGCCAATATCAGGACATATCAGGAATTATTAGAGGAAGAATGGAGTAAAACCAGGACAAAGACGGATGAAAATGTGGATAACTATCTAAATGCAATGAGATCCGGAGAACAACAACTGGAATTCCTGACAGAAGGATTCGTGAAGATGTCCAGACTTGAGCAGAACATGATTCAGATACGGAAAGAAGAGACAGACCTGTTAAAGACCGTGAGAAACTGTCTTGGAAGAATTCAAAAGCGGGCAGAAGAAAAACAGATTGCATTTAGGATAGAGCTGCCGCAAGAAGTCAACTGTCCGCATGATGCCAACTGGATTGGGGAAGCAATCGATAATGTTCTGGATAATGCCGTGAAATACAGCCGGCCTGGCGGAATCATAGAAATGAGAATCCAGAAGAATGAAATGCATGCAAAGATTACTGTAAAAGATAATGGGCTTGGAATTGAAAAGGGAGAAGAGCATAAGATTTTCCAGAGATTCTACAGAGGAAAGAACGTGACCACACAGAAAGGTTATGGAATCGGACTTTATCTGGCGAGAAAAATTATCGGCCTTCATGGCGGATTTATGATTGCAAAAAACAGATATTCGGAAAAAGGTCTGATGATCGAGATAAATCTTCCAGTCTGTTAGAAGTTTGTTAGATTTGTCCTGTATGCTGTATGAGACAAGTGAAAGTTCCGATACGAAACGGACACAATTATAAGCAAGGAGAAAAAATCTTATGGAAATGATAAAAGCAGCAGGATTAAAGAAATATTATGTGACAGATAATTACGAAGTCCATGCGCTGGACGGAGTGAGTCTGTCCGTAGAAGAAGGGGAATTCCTGGCAATCATCGGTACATCAGGAAGCGGGAAGACGACATTACTTCAGATCCTGGGCGGCCTGGATGAACCCACTGCAGGTGGCGTCTGGATACGCGGCAACAGTCTGAAAGATATGACGGAAGATGAACGCACGATATTCAGGAGAAGGAATATCGGATTCGTATTTCAACAGTATAATCTGATCCCTGTTATCAATGTATATGAGAATATCGTACTTCCGCTCAGACTGGACGGTGCAGAGATTGATGAAAAATTGCTGGAAGATATTGTCAGAACGTTAAAGATTGGAGAAAAGTTAGAGAATCTCCCGGAAGAACTGTCCGGCGGACAACAACAACGAGTGGCAATTGCAAGGGCGTTAATGGTAAAGCCGGCAGTACTTTTGTGTGACGAGCCAACAGGAAATCTAGACTCTGTCACAAGTATGGAAGTAATTTCATTGTTGAAGACTTGTGCAGCAAGATTCCACCAGACGGTGATTGTTGTGACCCATCAGGAAGCGATCGCACAGATGGCAGACCGTATCCTGCGCGTAGAAGACGGGAAATTATACAATGCGGAGGTGTAATGAAATGAATGGATTTACACCGAACAATAATACGAACGTGATCCGGCTGCTTTCGGAAGCTATCAGAAAATGTAATAAAAGCAGAAACCGGATTCTTATGGGAGCAGTCGTTTTATGTATTCTTACACTGACATTTGTCTTTGGAATGGCTTACGGAAAAATAAATGCAGAATATACGAAAAATATTCGGATGGATGGAACAACGGCATCCACTTACATAGAAGAGGGAACAAAGCAGCAATATGAAAAAGCACGTTCCTTAGGATATGTAAGAGAAACCGGAAGAAGAATGAAAATGGGTGAAGCCACAGAATCCGGAAAGAAAGAATCTATCTGTTCCATACAAGTGCTGGATCAGACTGCATGGGAAAAGATGATGAAGCCCGCCTATACCGGTGTCCATGGAACCTATCCCAAAAAGCAGCAGGAAATCATGCTTCCGGTAAAGACATTAAAAAAGCTTGGAATTGATAATCCGAAAAGAGGGATGGAGATAGCACTTGATATATCGATCAGCTTTTTTCAGACAGAAAAAGAAGAGTTCAAATTATCAGGCTGGTACAGTGCTTATACAGAAGATAATGGAAGAAGCAAAGCAATCGGATATGTGTCAGAAAAGAAACTGAAGGACTGGGGTTATGATATTAAAGATGGTTCGGATATTCTGATCTGTCCGGCGAATGACATGGACTGGAAAGATACAGAAGAAAAATTATATGAAGATGTACCGATGAAAGACAATTCCCAACAGATCATTGCGACAGATACAGCGAAGAACCGGGCTGTAAAAGAGGTGACAGGAAGTTACGGGATGGCAGCAGTGGAGGCAGTTGTGATTATCTGTGGAATGTTTTTGCTTGTCTACAATGTGATGCAGATCTCCATGGCAGGCGATATCCGTCAGATGGCGCTGCTCCATACGATCGGTACAACGAAAAAGCAGCTCCGTAAGATCTATATCCGGCAGATCATGCGGACGATAGTGCCGGGAGGTATTGCAGGTATAGGTTTGTCGGTTGTGTTATTGCGATATCTGATACCGCAACTATTGGGTAGACAGTATCTGAATGGATATGGAGGCGCAGAAGAACTGCAGATCTTTCGGGTGGAAATCTTGTTGTTAGCGGTAGTCTTCACGTTGTTGGTAATCTTGGGTGCATCGGAACAGGTGATCTGGCAGACTGTAAACAGAACCTGTATAGAGGGAATGCATTACACGGAGCAGAAGGGAAGCAAGAAACAACAGCATGGAAAAGCAGGTCATGCAGATAAAGGAGCAGTCTTAAACAAGAAAAAAAGAAGCGAAACACAGGAACTGTGCTTTATGGCATGGAAGAACGTCACAAGATACAGGCAGGGATTTGTCATTACAGTTAGTTCATTGTTCCTCGGAATAGAAATGTTCCTGATTGTCATGGTGATCACAGATGGAAGTGATTATGCGAATATCATTAATCAGAGACCGGATTTCCTGATCGCAGGGGAATTCAGTGAGTCTGCACAAAAAGATGGAAGCGGGACAGAATATCAGACACAGTCGCCGGATCAAGATCCACTGAGATCAGAAGGAAATAATTTCGAATTATTATATGACAATGACTACGATGAGTTTTCACCGATATCAAAAAAAGTGCGGAAACAATTATGGAATCTTGACGGTGTGAAGAAGAAGAAATTCTACATAACCGAAGGAGCATACGTGCTTTCCGTCATATCCAGAGATGGAATACGCCCGCTGGAAGAGGATACTTATCTGGGAAACAATGTAGAATATGCGGAAGAAATCAGTATTGATTATGCTTCCGGGGCAAAGATGATCAAAGGCCTGGATGCTGATACCGTTCAGATTGTCAGCGAAAATGAGATAAAAGCATTAGAAACATATGTAGAGGAAAACAAGCTGAAAGTCGATATGGACAGTCTGAAAAACGGAACAGGAGTAATGATCATCCATGATCATAAGCTGTCACAAAAGCAGGAAAAACAGGCAGAAAAAGCAGTGGGAGAAACGGTATGTTTATCTCCGTTAAAGAACAAAGAAGCATGCATCCGGTGGAATTCCATGACGGCCAAAGAAAGGGATAAGGAAGATGAGAAAATAAAGGCAGAAACGCCGTCTACAGAATATACGTTAAGCGGCTATCTGGATAATCAGGCAGATGGCTTCCCGGAGATCCACCAGACCTGGCATGGTGCAGAAGGAGATATCTATTATCTGGTCAGTGAAAAAGGATTTAACCGTTTATCTACGAAGAGAAAGACATTTTGCATGGAATTAAACGTAGAGAAAAAGAAAGAAAAAAAGATTATGCATGAAATCCAGAAGATTCTTTCGGCAGAAAACCAGCGGCGGAAAAGCAATACACAGACAAGCCCGGACGGCGAAGGAGAAGCAGGCATTTTCTACATTGCAAGATCAGATCTTATGCAGAAAAATGCAGACTACATCCATGGAAACAGAATTATGTTCGGAAGTATCAGTGTAATATTATTGTGTGTCGGACTGGTTAATTATTTTAATATTATGTTTACGGGAATTGTGGGCAGGAAAAAAGAGCTGGAGATTATGAGAAAGATTGGAATGACACGCCGGCAGGAAAGAAAGCTGTTATTGCTGGAAGGCAGCTATTATGTACTGCTTGTCGCAGGCCTTGTAGCGTCAGTTGGATCAATCATACTAAAAGGAATCAACGTTTATATGAGAAAACAGCTTTCTTATTTTACCTTTTATTATCCGGTAGGAGCGATTGCAGGAAGTATTGTAATTATGGAAATAGTGTGCGTTATAATTTGTAACCTGCTTATATTGAAAAAAATGAAAAAGTAGGTTAAATAAATAATTTCACCAACTGGGTCTTATCCAGCACAAAAATTGATACATCCATAAAAAGATGCGCCAGTAGCGTACTAAGGATCACACCGTTGGAAGTCAACAGGAATCCACAGTGGAATCCATACCAGCATACGATGGCGGAATAACTTCCCATCAGTACCAGAAGCGGCAGATTTCTTGCGACACCCTGCAGTGTTTCTTTGATATCTTCCAGTGTAGAATCAAAGTACAGGAAACGGCCGACTGCCAGTGTGATAAAATACATGATCAGTGAATCATAGTTCGAATCATGGTAGATGAACTTGATATATAATAAGATCAGAATAATATAAAAGGCAGAGATCAGTCGCACGGACGCCTTTTGTCTGGTCGGAATTGCAGTTAACGGAACAAACAGGATATCGAACCAGTTTGTCATAAATACAGAAAATACCAGAAATAAAAGTAAGATAATGTTCTGGTATTTCTGCCAGTAAAAGGCAGCCTGTGGGATCCGCTCATCGATAATATAATAAAGAGACAGGAACAACAGTACCGAAGTACTGGAAAATACCATCTCATAAAAGCTTTCAATAAGCGAGATTTCTTTTACTTTGTGGATATGGTTCAGCTTCCGGATCTGTTTTGGCGTCAGATCCTGTGTATTAAGTTTATAGTGTTTCTTAAGCTTTGCTGCCAGAACAACGATTGCAAGCACTGCGATCAGGCAGAGCAGGGAGACAAGCATGAAGCCTCCGGCATTCTTAAAGTTAAAATAATGAATCAGATAATATTGGAACATATCATATACCTTCTTTGATGTAATATTTTTTCGGTTACATATTGTAGCACTTTGAAAAAATATTGCAAATAGGAGAATTAGTAGTGGCAGGTCTTGTAGATATGAAATTGAGTTAAATGTCAAAAAAATTAAAAAAATTTAAAAAAGTACTTGCATTTCATAAAATTCCATGCTATTATAAATGAGCATTGTTGATGCGGGTGTAGTTCAATGGTAGAACACCAGCCTTCCAAGCTGGATACGTGGGTTCGATTCCCATCACCCGCTTTTTTGCTACCCTTTTTTAGGGTATGCAGGAAAGGAAGCATGAATTATGTCATTAGAAAAAGCAAAGAAGTATCTGGAAGAAAAAGGTTATGCAGATCACATCATTGAACTGGAAGAATCAAGCGCAACGGTGCAGCTTGCAGCAGAGGCACTTGGTGTAGAACCGGGAATGATCGCAAAGACGATGTCATTTCTGGTTGATGGAGAACCGATACTGATCCTGACAGAAGGAACGGCGAAGGTTGATAACCGTAAGTATAAGGATCTGTTTCATGTAAAGGCGAAGATGATTCCGTTTGGTGAAGTAGAAGAATATATTGGACATGCTCCGGGCGGAGTGTGTCCATTTGGGATTAAAGAGGGAATCACAGTCTATCTGGATGAGTCATTAAAACGTTTTGAAACAGTCTATCCGGCGGCCGGTAATGATCACAGTGCAGTCAGGCTTACAATTGCGGAACTGGAAGATGTCGCCGGGGCATGTGGATGGATTGATGTGTGTAAAGAAATTTTGCTATAAAGCAGAAAAGAATAGACAAGAAAAAACATGACATGGTAGAATAAAGGAAACATTTGTGGCAAAACAGACGAAAGTCTGCGACGCAAAGCTACAGGGCCTGTAAAATGGCAGCCAGTTGCAGATAATAGTAGGCACTGCTTGTTTAGCAGTGCTGTTTTTTTATAGCAGGAGTGAAAAGAAAATGAAAGGGAAAAGAGTGATCGCAGGCATTCTGCTTGTGGGAATTATAGCGGTCACCCTGACAGGGTGTAAACATACAGACAGCAGTAAAAAAGAGACAGAAAAGCCGGTCATTACGCTCGGCAGCGACAACTATCCTCCATACAATTATCTGAATGAGGATGGTGTACCAACTGGTATAGATGTAGAACTGGCTGCAGAAGCATTCAAAAGAATGGGATATCAGGTGGATGTTGTACAGATTAACTGGGAGAAGAAAAAAGAACTGGTGGAGAGTGGAGAGATTGACTGTATTATGGGATGTTTTTCCATGGAAGGACGCCTTGACGATTACCGTTGGGCGGGACCGTACATCGCAAGCCGCCAGGTGGTTGCTGTAAATGAGAACAGTGATATCTATAAACTGAGTGATCTGGAGGGAAAGAACCTGGCCGTCCAGTCTACAACCAAACCGGAGGGAATCTTCCTGAACCGGACGGATGAGAGAATCCCCAAACTGGAAAATCTGATCAGTCTCGGACACAGGGAACTGATCTATACGTTTCTGGGAAAAGGATATGTGGATGCAGTAGCAGCACATGAGGAATCTATCGTTCAGTATATGAAAGATTATGACGCAAGCTTCCGGATTCTGGAAGAACCTCTGATGATCACCGGAATAGGTGTTGCTTTTGCAAAAGATGATGACAGAGGAATCTGTGAGCAGATGGAACAGACGATGGAAAAAATGCGTCAGGATGGAACAACTCTGAAAATCATTGAAAAATATCTGGATGATCCCCAGAAGTATCTGGAGGTGGATGATCTTGGATATTAAGAGAAAGAAAAAAGAAAAACGAATCCAGCTGCTCGGTGGTCTGATTGGAATCTGTGTGGCTGTAGTCTCTCTGATTTATTTCTTTTATGTGGAAAAAGAAGGGGCAGAGAAAAGAATGGTGGAGGTTGTAAACTATGTCAAAGTGCAGTGTTCCACCTACACCCACTATAATGAATCTTCGGAATCCAAAAGTCTCCTCCGTGCGATTGAAAGTGCCAGACAGATGAGCACAAATATTAGTATGGAAACAGAAAACGGCGGTCAGCTAAGCCGCAAGTTCCTGAAAGAAAATCTTCAGACTCTCTGGGTGGATGGTATCATTGTACTGGATAAAGAAGGAAAGATGGACTGTGAATACAGTATGGATGAGTCTCTGACTAATGAGATCACGGAGTATCTGCAAAAAGAAATTATCATGGATTTTGCCGGATATGAAGAAAGATCTTATTCAGAACGGTTTGCCAGGGAAGATGGATCCTATATTGACATTGCAGCCTGTGCCAGAAAAGATGCGCCAGGTATCGTGGCAATCTACTATTACACATCTCCTGAATTTACCAGAAATTATACTTTGACGATACAGAGTCTGTTAAATGGCTATAGTATCCAGAAAGATGGAACAATCATTGTTGCAGACAAAGGAACCGTTGTTGCCAGCAATGATGAGAAACTTCTGGGGCAGAACACCGCCGGCAATGAGGTGGTTCAGGCAATGAAAAAGCATACAGACAGTCAGCACATTTTCCATTTGAAGAATAAAGGGACCGGATGTTATGGAATCATGCTGAAGCAGCGGGATTATTATATTTATGCGTATCTTCCGGATACGGAAGTATTTCATAACCTTCCATTAAGTGTGATAAGCGTTATTTTTCTTTATTTACTGATATTCGGTATGTTCTTATTCTGGGGATACAGAACTAATCAGGCACATCAGAAACAGGAGATAGAAAAAGAGGAAAAATACAAAGCAGAACTCCTGATAGCAGCAAAAAAGGCAGAGGCGGCCAACGAGGCAAAAACGGAGTTCCTCCAGCGTATGAGCCACGATATCCGGACACCGATCAATGGGATCTGCGGGATGCTCGATATGGCTGATCATTATGCAGACGATATGAAGAAGCAGACGGAATACAGGGCAAAGATTAAAGGAGCATCCTATCTGTTGCTGGAACTGGTAAATGAAATCCTGGACATGAGTAAGCTTGAGTCAGGTGAAGTCGTGCTGGAAGAGTTGCCATTTAATCTGAGCAGTATTTCCAGGGAAGTGCTTGTTGTGATCGAGCAGATGGCAGCAGAACAGAATATCCGGATTGTATGGGAGAAAAAAGAAATCACACACCGTGATCTTATTGGAAGTCCAAGGTATGTGAAACGTGTGATGATGAATATTCTGTCCAATGCGATGAAATATAACAGAGAAAACGGACATATCTATATCAGCTGCATTGAAATTCCATCCGGACAGCCAGAAACGACGACAATGGAATTTGTCTGCCGGGATACCGGAATCGGAATGGCAGAAGAGTTCCAAAAACATATTTTTGAACCATTTGCACAGGAACATGCAGGAAGCCGCACAAAATTTGCCGGAACAGGTCTGGGAATGCCGATTTCAAAGAAACTGATTGAGAAAATGGGTGGAACGATTACCTTTGAAAGCGCAGAAGGCATAGGGACGACATTTGTGATCCGGGTTCCATTTAAAATAGATCTGGATGTGGATATACGTGAAGAACAGGCGGATGTATCCGAAAAATCTATAAAGGGGCTGCATATTCTTCTGGCGGAAGATAATGAGCTGAATATGGAAATCGCTGAATTTGTGCTTCAGAATGAAGGTGCTGAGGTGTCCAAAGCATGGAATGGCGAGGAAACTGTTGAGCTATTCAGAAAAAGTGAATCTGGTGAATTTGATGCTATTCTTATGGATATTATGATGCCAGTCATGAATGGATATGAAGCCACAAAGATGATTAGGTCTCTGGACAGGGAGGATGCAAAGGTGATTCCGATTATTGCGATGACAGCAAATGCATTCACGGAGGACAGGCTAAGAGCAAAAGAAGCAGGAATGAATGAACATATCGCAAAACCTTTTGATGTAAAACTATTGGTAAAGATAATTCATAAATTGGTGCATTAGAGCATGTTTGAAAAATAGTCTCAGAAGGGGGATTCGTAATGAGAAAGAAAAAATGGAACAGAGTTTTAGCTGTACTTTTAATGATGGTGATGAGTATATCACTTCTGTCAGGATGTGGCAGCAAAAGTGCGGAAAAAGAAGATGCAGAAACAATTACTGTGTATTTATGGAGCACAAACCTGTATGAAAAATATGCACCATATATTCAGGAACAGCTCCCGGATATCAATGTTGAATTTGTCGTAGGGAATAATGATTTGGATTTCTACAAATTTTTGAATGAAAATGGTGGATTGCCGGATATTATAACCTGCTGTCGTTTTTCACTGCATGATGCAAGTCCCTTGAAAGACAGTCTGATGGATCTTTCAACAACCAATATGGCAGGTGCTGTTTATGATACATACCTCAGCAATTTTATGAATGAGGATGGGAGTGTAAACTGGCTTCCAGTGTGTGCGGATGCACATGGTTTTGTAGTGAATAAAGACCTTTTTGAAAAGTATGATATTCCTCTCCCAACAGATTATAAAAGCTTTGTCTCTGCCTGCCAGGCATTTGACAAAGTGGGTATCTGTGGGTTTACGGCAGATTATTATTATGATTATACCTGTATGGAGACACTGCAGGGTCTGTCGGCATCAGAGTTGTCTTCCATAGACGGACGCAAGTGGCGTACTACCTACAGTGACCCGGATAATACAAAGAGAGAAGGCCTGGACAGTACCGTCTGGCCGCAGGCTTTTGAACGTATGGAGCAGTTCATCCAGGATACCGGTCTGAGTCAGGATGATCTGGATATGAATTATGATGATATAGTTGAGATGTATCAAAGTGGCAAGCTTGCCATGTACTTTGGAAGCTCTGCCGGTGTAAAAATGTTTCAGGATCAGGGCATTAATACAACTTTTCTTCCATTCTTTCAGGAGAACGGTGAAAAGTGGCTGATGACTACGCCATATTTCCAGGTGGCTTTAAACCGCGATTTGACACAGGATGAGACACGTCGAAAGAAAGCAATGAAGGTGCTGAGCACAATGCTTTCAGAGGATGCGCAGGAGCGGATCATTAGTGATGGACAGGATCTGTTAAGCTACAGTCAGGATGTGGATCTTCAGCTTACGGAATATCTGAAAGATGTGAAACCTGTGATCGAAGAAAATCATATGTATATCCGCATTGCATCAAATGACTTTTTCTCCGTTTCCAAGGATGTGGTTTCAAAGATGATCTCAGGAGAGTACGATGCAGAGCAGGCATATCAGTCGTTTAATTCTCAGCTTCTTGAGGAGGAATCCACTTCTGAGAAAGTAGTATTGGATTCACAGAAGTCTTATTCCAACCGTTTCCACAGCAGTGGAGGAAATGCTGCATATTCTGTTATGGCAAACACTCTGCGTGGCATCTATGGGACGGATGTACTGATCGCAACCGGAAACAGCTTTACAGGAAATGTGTTGAAAGCCGGTTATACAGAAAAAATGGCAGGTGACATGATCATGCCAAATGATCTTTTGGCTTACAGCAGCAAGATGAGCGGTGCTGAATTGAAAGAGACAGTTAAAAATTTTGTAGAAGGCTATGAGGGAGGATTTATTCCGTTTAACCGTGGTTCTCTGCCAGTAGTCAGTGGAATTTCTGTGGAAATTAAGGAAACAGATGATGGTTACACATTGAGCAAAGTTACAAAGGACGGAAAACAAATTCAGGATAATGATACTTTCACGGTAACCTGTCTTGCGATACCAAAACACATGGAGGCTTATCCGGCAGATGATAATATTGTGTTTGATGGAGGGAATACCTCTGTGGATGATACATGGACAGGATATATTTCAGATGGTGATGCCGTTCTTGCAGAGCCTGAAGACTACATGACTTTGAGGTGAGAAGGATGGGCATTAAGAATCATAATACAAAAAGAGAGAAGAATGTCATGATAAAACGGTTAAGGATAGCTGTCTTTATTGCAGTTTCTCTTGGAATTGTGTTGATAGTTTTCCGATATTTTGGATTTGTATCGAAAACTATTTATGAGGAAAGTGTTTCTCATTTGACGGAAGTTTTTCATCAGTCTGATAATATGCTGAGGGAACTGACAGATAAGAATCTGACCTATCTTCATATGTGGGGGGAGAATCTGCAGAATACCTCCAGTGAAGACGAAATCCGTGATTATATAAAGAAAGCGCAGGAAGATGCCGGCTTTTTAGACTTCTTTTTTCTGTCAGCTGACGGGAACTATAAGATGGCAACAGGTGAAACCG
>OIEF01000745.1_pt1 | contig 12870 bp, 10 predicted proteins | sample 1581721 | NCBI WGS metagenome assembly OIEF01 (sample SAMN01760908, study PRJEB22395) | human gut metagenome
TTAAAGTTGCCCTGCCCACGTTTGCTGCCCCTGGAGTCCTGACTACTTGCGTCCCCTCTACCAATACAAATCAAAATGCTCCACCAAGCCAATTGTTGATATGCAACACAACAAGCTAAAATACATTTTGCAAATTTTACTCGTTATCACTGCAGTCATCGAGATCTCGTGCAGGCACAGACTTTGACTCGCTGCTCGTATAAAAAAAGAAGCCCCACAAGACTTCTGATAAAATCAAAAATCTTGTGAAGCTCCCTATAAAATGGAATTTCCCCTAATCTTAAACCGGATAAGCCCCATTCTTACTATCCGCTACAGTAGCATCAACCTTAGTCTGCTGAGCCTCTCTATATTTAAAGAAGTCAGTAGCAACCTGTGGGAACAGAGCGTAAGACAGAACGTCTTCATCCTGTTCAGACCACTGAGCCATCTCGCCACGCAGAGTATCCAGTTCGTCCGGGATCAGATCTGCAGGACGGCAGGTAATCGGCTCTTTATCACCGATACATTTCTTCTGAACCTCTTTATTGAACGGTTTAACAGTCTTACCATATTCACCGGAGAGAACAGCTTTTGTCTCTTTTGTAACCATTTTATATCTCTCACCCATCAGTACGTTAAATACAGCCTGTGTACCAACGATCTGAGAAGACGGAGTAACCAGAGGCGGCTCACCCAGGTCTTTTCTTACTCTCGGAACTTCTTCCAGAACATCGTAGAACTTATCTTCTGCATTCTGTTCTTTCAGCTGAGATGTCAGGTTAGACAGCATACCACCCGGTACCTGATACAGCAGAGTTTTGATATTAACACCCAGGTTCTTCGGATTCAGCAGACCGCTGTCCAGAGCCTCGTCACGAATCGGACGGAAGTAGTCAGCGATTTCAGCCAGGAGTTTCTGATCCAGACCTGAATCATATGGAGTACCCTTGAAGGTTTCTACCATAACCTCTGTAGCCGGCTGAGAAGTACCCAGCGCAAATGGAGAGATTGCAGTATCGATCACATCAACACCAGCCTCAACAGCTTTCATATAAGTCATGGAAGCCACACCGGAAGTATAATGTGTATGCAACTGAATCGGGATCTTAACAGTCTCTTTCAAAGCTTTTACCAGTTCTGTTGCTTTATAAGGAAGCAGCAGACCAGCCATATCTTTGATACAGATAGAATCCGCACCCATCTCTTCGATCTCTTTTGCAATGTTTGTCCAGTATTCCAGAGTATAAGCATCACCCAGTGTGTAAGACAGTGCAACCTGTGCATGACCTTTTTCTTTGTTTGCTGCTTTTACTGCTGTCTGCAGGTTTCTCATATCATTCAGACAGTCAAAGATACGGATGATATCAATACCGTTTGCGATAGATTTCTGTACAAAATATTCTACTACATCATCTGCATATGGACGATATCCCAGGATGTTCTGTCCACGGAACAGCATCTGCAGTTTTGTGTTTTTGAATCCGTCACGGAATTTACGAAGTCTTTCCCATGGATCTTCCTTCAGGAAACGCAGGGAAGCATCAAATGTTGCACCACCCCAGCACTCTACAGAATGATAACCTACTTTATCCATAGTATCTACGATCGGCAGCATCTGCTCTGTTGTCATTCTTGTTGCAATCAGAGACTGATGTGCATCACGCAGAATTGTTTCAGTAATTTTAATTGGTTTTTTAGCAATATCTGTCATAGTCTTATCCTTTCTTTCTATTATACCCGACTGCGGACATGGCAGCCCGCATCGGGATCTGTGGCTTTTGTATTACCGTATTATACTCCGAATACAGCCATGAAAGTTCCGGCCGCTACTGCGGTACCGATAACACCTGCTACGTTAGGTCCCATAGCATGCATCAGAAGGAAGTTTGTCGGATCTGCTTCCGCACCGACTTTCTGTGATACACGGGCTGCCATAGGAACGGCAGATACACCGGCAGATCCGATCAGAGGATTGAGCTTTCCACCGGACAATTTGCACATGATCTTACCAAAGAGAACACCACCAGCTGTACCAACACAGAATGCAACCAGACCCAGAAGAACGATCTTCAGAGTATCTACGTTCAGGAATGCTTCTGCGCTTGTAGATGCACCTACGGAAGTACCCAGCAGGATAACTACGATGTACATCAGCGCGTTGGAAGCTGTCTCTGTCAGCTGTTTTACAACACCACTCTCTTTGAACAGGTTACCAAGCATCAGCATACCTACCAGAGGAGCAGTTGTAGGAAGGATCATACAAACTACGATTGTGATAACGATCGGGAATAAGATCTTCTCCAGTTTGGATACCGGACGAAGCTGTTCCATCTTGATCTTTCTTTCTTTTTCAGTTGTCAGAAGTTTCATGATTGGCGGCTGAATGATCGGAACCAGGGACATATAAGAATATGCTGCCACGGCGATCGGTCCCATCAGTTCTGTCTGGCCCAGTTTACCTGCCAGGAAGATAGAGGTCGGACCATCGGCTCCACCAATGATAGAGATTGCTGCTGCTGCTTTTCCGTTGAATCCCAGGAAAATAGCCAGGAAGTACGCGCTGTAGATACCCAGCTGTGCTGCAGCACCAAGAATAAAACTCTTCGGGTTGGCGATCAGCGGACCAAAGTCTGTCATCGCACCAACGCCCATGAAGATCAGGGACGGCAGGATACTCCACTCATCCAGGATGAAGAAGTAATGCAGAAGACCACCGGCATGTTCGATACCCATAGCATCTACGTAAGGATCTGCCATAATATCCGGATAGATGTTAACCAGCAGCATACCGAATGCGATCGGCACCAGCAGCAGTGGCTCAAATCCGTGTTTGATTGCCAGATACAGGAATACCAGCGCAACCAGGATCATAACATAGTTGCCCCACTCCAGGTTCATGAACGCAGTCTGTTCCCATAAGTTTGACAATGTTTTCATTATACTCATGTTTTTAACCTCCCGTTGTTGAATTCAGCAAGTCGTCGCTGTTTGGGAATTTACATTGTCTGCAAATTCAGTCTTAGTTTAAGGATGCCAGAGTAGCACCAGCTTCAACTGCATCACCAACAGCAACGTCAATACTTGCAACGGTTCCGTCCTGCGGAGCAACAACCGGGATTTCCATCTTCATTGCTTCCAGGATGATCACTGGATCACCGGCTTTTACAGCCTGTCCAACGCTTGCTTCTACTTTAAATACTTTACCGGCTGCTCCGGCTGTTACTTTTACAGAACCAGCGGAAGCTGCAGGTGCTGCTGCTTTCGGAGCTGCTGCAGGTGCTGCAACAGGAGCTGCTGCAGGTGCGCCGCTTGTCTGTCCTTCTTCAACAGTTACATTGTATACATTGCCATTAACAGTAATTGTATAAGTTTTCATGTGATATTCCTCCTATGCTCAGGCTCTCTGCCATTTACTTCTGTTCACTTTTTTGATGGAACGAACCACAAAGCTGTCTGTGGATGTGTTCTCAGATGCTGCAATTGCTGCGGAAATAACTGCTACCAGTTCCAGATCATCTGTCAGGTCTTCCTCAACAGGTGCAGCCGGTACTGCTGGTGCAGGTGCTGGTGCTGCTTTCGGTGCTGTCTCTTTCTGTCCGATCTTTCCAACATATTTAAATAAGGAAATAACGAAAATCAGGAAGATCAGAACAACGAATACACAGCCGACACCCATAACGGTATTGACAGCGGCACCGTTTAATTTCATTCCGGTAGTTTCAACTTCGGAAATAGTCATATAAGCAGGAACCATCTGGTCATAATCACTGCTGTAATTGAATACAACTTTGATTTCTGCATCACCTTTGTCAAATTTTGCCGGAATATCAACAGTTACCTGTCCTTCTTCACGGTCAATATCTGTTGTCGGGGTTCCCATTTCCTCATATTTACCAAGTTCGTTTTCCTGGTCCATCCATGCTGATACTGCAAGTCTGGTAAATGTGTCTCTGTTTGCAGTCATCTGATTCAGAGTTTCATCATCGAAACCTGCAAGAGATTCTACTGCACTCTGAGATACCTCTGCACAGTTGCTTACCATATCATCGGTAATCTGCTGATAAGCAGCTGTTTCTTCTTTTTTACCGCAGGCAGTCAGAGAAAATGCACAGATTGTAACCAGCATCAGACTGGCAATTTTTTTCCATCTCTGCTTCATTTATGCTCACCTCATTATACTGTTCCGTGTTTTTTGCTTGGACGATCCTCTCTCTTTGTGTAAAGCATCTCGAAAGCACCGATCACATATTTTCTTGTATCCTCAGCTTCGATAATAGTATCTACATATCCTCTTCTTGCTGCGGATTCCACGCTGGACTGCAGGGTTGCATATTCAGCAGCTTTCTCGTTGATGGTAGCTGCATCAGAATCTGCGTACATGATCTTTGCTGCCAGTTTTGCATCCATCATACCGATTTCAGCGTTTGGCCATGCATAAACCATATCTGCACCGATGGATTTGCTGTTCATAGCCAGGTAAGCGCTTCCGTAAGCTTTTCCTACGATCACGTTTACTTTCGGTACAGTAGCATCTGCAAATGCATAAGTCAGTTCAGCAACTGCTTTTGCCATGTTTGCCTCAGAGCATTTTGTTGCTTTGAATCCGGTAACATTGGTCAGTGTCAGAACCGGGATGTTGAAAGCGTCACAGAATTTTACGAAGTCTGCTGCTTTTCTTGCTCCTCTTGCGGATAATACTGCATCCATGGTTTCTGTCAGGTTTCCTTCTGCATCGTAGATCTCTGTTCTGTTTGCAACAGCACCTACAGTGGAACCGTTCAGTTTGATGAATCCACAAACCATATCTTTTGCATAGTCTGCTTTTACTTCGAAGAATACGTTGTTATCGCTGATCTGAGACAGTGCGATAGAAGTATCTCCTGCACAGTTTGCCAGATCTTTGCATACTCTGTTCAGATCATCTGTGCATTCTTCGTAAGACATATCATCTTCGTTGTTTGCAGGAAGCATAGTTACCAGCGCACGGATCTGTGCCAGAACATCTTCTTCGCTTCCTTTGAAATCTACCAGACCTGCTTCTTTTGCCTGATACTCAGCTGCGGAAGTATCGCATTTGGAGATTTCATTTCCTTCGATGGCGTTTGGAGAATTGACAAATAATTTTGCTTTTTTCTCTTCCATCAGAGTAAAGTCTGTCAGTGCCGGAATCATAGCCATTCCACCGCCGCAGGTTCCGAAGATACCTGTGATCTGTGGAATCACACCGCTTGCTTTTGTCTGCTGCATGTAGATCTCACCGAAACCGTTCAGTGCATCGGTTGCTTCCTGCAGACGCATACCTGCGCAATCGATCAGACCGATCACCGGTGCACCTGTTTTCATTGCAAAATCATACAGTCTTGCAATTTTCTTTGCATGCATCTCACCAACAGTTCCATTCAGTACGGTAGCATCCTGGCTGTATACATACACCAGGCTTCCGTCGATCACACCATATCCGGTGATGACACCATCTGACGGGGTTTCTTTTGCAGATAAGTTGAAATCTGTACTTCTTGCAGTAATCTGTCCACCAATTTCAACAAAACTGTTTGCATCAAGCAAAGAGGCTATCCTTGTGCTTGCTGCGCTTTGTGCTGTATTGCTCATACTTCAGCCCTCCATTTTTATAAAAAATTTAAGTGAAAACAAAATTTCAGCCGATTATAATTCTACTATTTTTTGCTTTTTTTTTCAATAACTTTTTGACAAAAGCCTTCAGAAAAACTTAATAAAGGTACAAATGTTTCGGAATTCCGTTTTCGTAGATTATTTCTGTCTCACCATGGATCAACGGTTTTAAATATTCCATCATCTTTTCTGTCACATCATTTCCTGCCTCATTAATATAATCGTCCGGGACTTTTTTCTCCTGGTTAGACACTTCACAGACAGGAACTGCAGTATAGCGTACCTGATATGGATGACTGCCGAGTCTCTCCACAGAAGCCATCAGTCCGCTTTTTCCCTGCAACGCACAGCGGCAGGCTGTCATACCTAGCATCTTCGACTCCTGGATATCTGTTTTACTCGCAATATGGGAGGCGCATCGCTGCATCAGATTCAGTTCGATGGATCTTACTTTGCAGCCAATCTCTCTTCTCACAATGTCTTCCAATACCCGGGCACTTCCTGCGATATAACTGTGTCCAAAATTATCCACGGCCCCGCTTTGTACCTGCTCGGAGATATAAACACCATTTTTATCCTTGATTCCTTCACTGATCGCTACCAGTACGCTGTCCTGCTGTTCCAGTTTTTTCTTCACATCATCAAGAAAACTTTCCACTGAAAAAGCCGGCTCACAAAGATAAATCAGGCTCGGACCCGCTGCACCGTTATTTCTTGCCAGTGCAGATGCTGCTGTCAGCCATCCTGCATTTCTTCCCATTACTTCCACGATGGTAACAGCCTTGGTATCGTATACATGACAGTCTCTTTCCAGTTCTGAAAATGTAGTTGCTATATATTTTGCTGCGGAACCAAATCCCGGACAGTGATCCGTTCCCACCAGATCGTTATCGATGGTCTTCGGTGCTCCCATAACATGAATATCTTCAATTTTGTGTTCTTTACAGTATGCCGCCAGTTTATCTACTGTATCCATGGAATCATTTCCACCTGCATAAATAAAATACATAATTTCATGTTTGCGGAAAATCCGAATGATTTCCTGAAACTGGCTGTCGTCTTCTGCCGGATTTTTCAGTTTTACCCTGCAGGAACCCAGTGCTGCTGCCGGTGTCTGACAAAGAATCTCCAGTTCATCCTCACCGGGTACTTTCTCGCTCAGATTAACAAACCGTTCTTCCAGAACACCTTTGATGCCGTTTACCGCACCGTAGATCGTATCAACCTGATCGGATGCATGCGCTTCCATGATCACTCCTGCGATCGTCGCATTGATTGCTGATGTGGGTCCTCCGGACTGTGCTACTAAAAGATTTCTCATTGATTTCCTCCTTAAGAATGCATAAAGAAAGGGATGTTCTTTGTGTCATCGCAACATCCCCTTTTTTTCTTACCTGTGATTTTCTGCTGAAAACCTCATGGTCAGTCTGTACTCATAGATTTTATCCTACCTTCTCAAACTGACTATTATATAGATTAGCATAAAATCCGTTCATTGCCAAGAGTTCTTCATGATTTCCCTGTTCTATTATATCTCCGTCTTTCATCACAAGGATCACATCTGCATCTTTAATTGTCGATAACCGGTGAGCGATCACAAAACTGGTTCGTCCTTTCATCAGGTTATCCATTGCTTTCTGAATCCTCTCTTCGGTTCTGGTATCTACCGAAGAAGTTGCTTCATCAAGGATCAGCAGCCGGTTATCTGCAAGAATCGCTCTCGCGATCGTCAGAAGCTGCTTTTGTCCCTGTGATACATTGCTGGCTTCTTCATTTAACACGGTGTTGTATCCTTCCGGCAGTGTCTGGATAAACCGGTGTGCGTGTGCTGCTTTCGCCGCTGCGATCACTTCTTCATCGGTGGCATCCAGTCTTCCGTAACGAATGTTTTCCATGATCGTACCGTTAAACAGCCAGGTGTCCTGCAGCACCATACCGAAACACTCTCTCAGATTTCTCCGGTCAAATTCCCTGATATCGTGTCCGTCGATCAGTATCCTTCCACTGTTGACATCATAGAAACGCATCAGCAGTTTCACCAGCGTAGTTTTTCCGGCACCGGTCGGTCCAACGATGGCGATTTTCTGTCCCGGCTGTACCTGTTCAGAAAAATCTTTGATAATGATCTGATCAGGCCGGTAGCCAAAGCTTACATGTTCAAAGGTTACGTGTCCTTCCACACCATTTTCCAGTGTCACCGGATGTTCCACCGTCTGTTCTTCTTCCTCTTCTTCCAGGAATTCAAAGACACGCTCGGAAGCTGCGGCTGCGGACTGCATCATGTTAGTAACCTGTGCGATCTGCTGTACCGGCTGGGTAAAGTTTCGGATGTACTGGAAGAAAGACTGAATATCACCGACTTCAATAGCTCCTTTGATAGTCATAAAGCCACCGAGAAGAGCTACCATTACGTATCCGATATTACCTACAAACTGCATGATCGGCATCATCATGCCGGAGAAAAACTGTGATTTCCAGCCGGATTCATATAACTTTTTATTCGTCTCCTCGAAAGTGGCCATCACAGCATCTTCCTTATTAAACGCTTTTACAATATTTTGTCCGGCATAGACTTCTTCCACCTGCCCATTCACATCACCCAGATATTTCTGTTGCTGCCGGAAGTATTTTTGTGACCGTTTCATCACCTTGCTGATAATAAACATCGAGCAGGGCAGAATCAGCAGTGCACATAAAGTCATCCATACATTAATACTAAGCATCATGATAAATACACCAATCAACGTTGTAACGGAAGTAATCAGCTGTGTAATACTCTGATTCAACCCCTGCTGCAGGGTATCCACATCGTTGGTAATTCTGGAGAGCACCTCTCCGTATGTCCGGCTTTCATAATATTTCATCGGCAGTCTGTTCATTTTTCCGGAAATATCTTTCCGCAGAGAATAACTGACATCGTTGGAGATTCCTGTCATGATAAATCCCTGCACAAAGGAAAAGGCTGCACTGCACAGATACAGGCCCAGTGTCCACAACAGAATCTTTCCGATTTTATCAAAATCAATCCCTCCGGTTCCGTTGACCTTTGCCACCAGACCGTTAAACAGTTCCGTGGTCGCTTTACCAAGGATCTTTGGTCCCACAATATTAAATACCGTACCGACAATGGCGAAAATCATCATGCCAATCAGACGAATCTTATACTTACTCATATAACGCAGCAATTTTTTTACTGCTCCGGAGAAATCCTTTGCCTTTTCTCCGTTCATTCTTCCCCGTCCCATAGGTCCCCGGGAGGGACGTCTGCTATTTTCACTCATAATCCAGTTCCTCCTGTGACAGCTGTGAACGTGCAATCTGCTGATATACCTCGCAGGACTGCAGAAGTTCTTTGTGTGTTCCCATACCGACAACTTTACCCTCATCCAGTACCAGAATCCGGTCAGCATGAAGAATCGTGCTGATACGCTGTGCAACGATCAGGGTTGTGGCTTCTTCGGTTTCTTCTTTTAACGCTTTTCGAAGTGCCGCATCTGTCTTAAAGTCCAACGCAGAAAAACTGTCATCAAAAATATAGATTTCCGGCTGTTTTGCAATAGCTCTTGCAATCGACAGCCTCTGTTTCTGACCACCGGACACATTGCTTCCTCCCTGTGCGATCGGGCTTTCCATACCTTCTTCTTTCTGCTCGATAAACTCTGTTGCCTGAGCAATGGCTGCTGCCTTCTCCAGTTCTTCTCTGGTCGCATGCTCTCTTCCATAACGAAGATTAGAATCGATGGTGCCGGAAAACAGCACACCTTTTTGCGGTACGTAACCGATCCGTTCCCGCAGGTCTCCCAGTTTCATCTGCCGGATATCCACGCCGTCCACCCGGACACTTCCTTTGGTCACATCAAAGAAACGCGGAATCAGATTCACCAGAGTACTCTTACCACTTCCGGTACTTCCGATAAAGGCAACGGTTTCTCCTTTCCTTGCTTCAAAGGTAATATCAGACAACACTTCTTCCTCCGCTCCCGGATAAGCAAAACTTACATGGTCGAAGACTACCGTTCCTTTCTCCTTTTCTTCCGGTTTTACACAGTTTTTAGGATCTTCAATAGAAAGTGGTGTATCCAGGACTTCCAGGATACGATTGGCAGCCACACCTGCACGGGGCAGCATAATAGACATCATCGTGATCATCAGGAACGACATGATAATCTGCATCGCATATTGGATAAATGCCATCATATCACCCACCTGCATATTACCGGCATCGATACTGTGTGCACCGGTATAAATAATCAGTACACTGGTCCCATTCATGATCAGCATCATCAGCGGCATCATAAAAGTCATCGTACGATTGACAAACAGGTTGGTCTTCGTCAATCTCAGATTTGCTTCTTCGAACCGTTCTTCTTCATGTTTTTCCCGGCTGAACGCACGTATCACCGGGATACCGGTCAGAATCTCACGGCTGACCAGGTTCAGACGGTCGATCAGATCCTGCAGCTTTTTAAACTTCGGCATAGCAACTCCGAAGAGGACTGCCACCAGAATCAGAATCGCTGCTACTGCGATGCCCAGGATCCATGTCATCGATGCATCTGTGTGCAACACTTTCAGAACACCGCCAATACCAAGGATCGGCGCATATAAAACGATACGGAACAACATGGCATATACCATCTGTACCTGCTGGATATCATTTGTACTTCTGGTGATCAAAGATGCAGTGGAAAAGTTATCCATCTCCTGACTTGAAAAAGATAATACTTTTCTATACACCTTATTTCTCAGATCATGACCAAGTTTCGCCGCGATCCGGCTGGAAAAGAACGTTACACAGACAGAAGCGATCATGATCAGTGCTGCCAGAAGCAACATTTTAATTCCGGACCACAGCACATACTGCATCTGAATCTTGTCCAGATCTTCGCCCATTTCCTGATACTCATTTTTCAGATACCGGATGGCTCCCTGGGTTACGATAGATTCCGGCATACCATCCAGTTTTTCTGTCATTTGTTCCATTATCTGCCTTCTCGCCTCATCCGGAAGCTGTGCGATTGCCTCCGGCACATCCGCACCGTTCGGAAGCTGCATCTTCTCTGCCAGAGCATTCTGTGTATCTGGCTGCTGCAGACTGCTTACTGCCAGCATCGACTTTCCGAATATAGTATTCAGAGAATCTCTTTCTTCTTCTTTCAGTTTTTTATGGGTATATACCCCATCTTTTAACGTATAATATTCTTTGACTTCTTGCTGCTGATCACTGTCCATGAATAAAAACAGCTGATCCATGGAGCTTTCCCGGATCTGATTCGGCACACTGTCCGGAATACCACCCTGCTGTACACCCACATTGATAATATCCGAAGTGTACGATGGCAACGCCAGATCACAGAATGCCTGTCCGAACAGCAGTGCAAAAATCAGTACGATATAACGATAAGAACCTTTCAGTTCCCTAAACATTCGTAACATACCTATTCTTCTCCTTCTTTAAAATATCCGTAACTGTTCGCTATATTCACAGTTACAGGTAATCCTTAATCTCAGTACTTCCCGGCATTTTTTCCATATTCTCCTGCATCTGAAGGATCTGTTTTTTCAGATGATCTACCTCTTCCGGAGTCATTCCCTGAAGCATCACACTACCCACTTCTTTTCGGATCTTTTCCACTTCCCGGTGAATTTCTTTTCCAGAATCCGTTAGGTAGATTCTCTGGATCCGCTTATCCTTCGCATCAGCCACCCGGTAAATCAGAGCTGCTTTTTCCATTCGCTGCAGGGACACCGTCACCGTAGACGGTTTGATACACAGACGGCTGCAGATTTCTCTCTGGCTGAGTCCCTCCTGCCGATAAAGAATATCCAGCATCGGCATCTGCCCCGGGTGCAGATTCACATGTGAAAGCTGATGAAATATCTTTGTCGCATACACATGGAGCAATTTTATCATCAGAAAATCTACGGAATGTTCTTTTTCACTCATTCGATTTCTTCCTTTCTTATTAGTTAGTCAGCTAATATTTCGTTGACCAACTAATAATATCACTTATTTTGCCGGATGCAAGAGTTTTTATAGTTTTTTTATAGTTTTTTCTGACAATAAAAGAAAAAACTCCTGAAACAGATGACCACACACCGTGTGTTTCTGTTTCAGGAGTTTCCTGTTTTTATTTCTGTTACTGATTCAGATTATGTGCTTTCTCATAAGCTGTGATCAGTTTCAGATTTTCAATTTCAATTGCATTCAGATATGAATTATCAAACTGATCTGCTGATACACTTGGCGTATACCAGCTTTTGGATGCAAAATAATCTGCCAGATCATCCGACTTGAAAATTCTTCCGTGACGGGCATAAATCTCGTTTCTTGCGATACGGATCTGCCATTCGGAAAGACCGGTCAGATCTGTGTTGGTAAGATAACGGGTACTGCTGTCCGGTATCACGTAATCGCTGTTTCCGGTATCACTTGCAGTTTCTGCATCATTGACTTCCGCTTCCTCATGCTGTTCCTGAACCGCAGCTTCCTGAGTCGGTTCCGGTGTGACCTGCTGTGTCGGTGCTGCAGTCGTTTCTGCTTCCTGCGCCGGTGATGTTTCCTGGGTTGGCTCCGGTGTGGCCGTCACTTCGGGGGGTACCGTCTCCGGTTCTTTCACTGTTTCATCCGCAACTGACGCATCCTCACTCTCTTCTGTATCTTTTTCATCTCTGTCCTGAATCTTCTGCATATCTTCTTTCATCTGTTCATTCAGCTGCGGCACTTTTTTCGTATCTCCGCTTCCTGCACCTACCAGCTTTACAACACCAAATACGATAGCTACCACCAGAACAACGATAATAATTCCAAGAATAGCAAAAGTGATCTTCTCTTTTTTTTCTTCTCTTTCCCACTCTTCCTCATCATCGTCATCATCGTCTTCCTGATGTTGCTCCATCTGATAACCATATCCCATTCCTTCTGTCATACGATTATCATATTCAGGTTCCGGCTTTTTCTTTTTGATGCGGGGCACTTTCTCTTCCTGTTTTTTATAAGAATCCTCAGTTGCAGTCTCCTGCATCGGTTTCTCTTCTACCGGATGTCCACATGCCCCACAGAAACGATCCCCGTCCTCCAGACGGTTTCCACAATATTTGCAAAACATACTGTTTCCTCCATAATCTGTGTTGCTGTTTTCTCTTCTTACAGCATTCTCTCGTATGGAAAATTATATAACGAACTTTCCGAAAACACAACAGGCAAAAACTGTCTATCTTCTTACATTTTCCATACATTTTTAGATCGGAAGAGCA
>OIEF01000746.1_pt1 | contig 12855 bp, 12 predicted proteins | sample 1581721 | NCBI WGS metagenome assembly OIEF01 (sample SAMN01760908, study PRJEB22395) | human gut metagenome
AGGGTCAGCTGACCCTCGTGAATTATAGCCGAAGTTAGCGGCTAGCTTAAAGTTGTCCTGCCCACGTTGCCCACCCCTGGTGCCCGCCTCCTTCTGCGTCCGTCTTTAATCACATTTCATCATAATGCACAATTCTACATTCCATCTCAAATATCGACTCCAAAGCCCACAATCCCTAAAAATTTTCAGAAAATTCCACGAAATTCACCGAAATGTTTCTGTTGACAAGAAAAGTTAAATTTGTTACAATCACACCGTAACAAATCGTAACAAATTTGTAACAAATCGTAAAAAGAACGAAATCAACAGGAGGTAATTCAAGTGAATAAATTATGGAAAGCAGCAGGGATCCTGGGAGGTATGCTGGTCGTTACAGCGGGATCAGGAACACTGGTACTTGCCGATGAGACATCCACAGAAGTTACAGATGATAATTCCGGGAGTTCGGTTCTCGATACGGATGAATGGGCGCAGAAAGCAGCTGCGAATGTAACCGACTATGTCAATATCCGTCAGGAAGGTTCGAAGGAGAGTGAACGTGTAGGGGTACTGCCGAAGGGGGCAGCGGCACAGGTGATAGAACAGCAGGGAGACTGGACGAAGATCACGTCAGGATCTGTAGAAGGATATGTGAAATCAGACCTTCTTGTATTTGGCGAAGAAGCAAAACATCTTTATGAGGAATCCTACGGCAGTCAGGGAACTGTGACAGCAAGTTCTCTCCGGGTACGCAAAGAGCCGTCTATGGATGCCGGTCAGATAGGAAGTATGAAACAGGGAAGCCGGGTAGAGATTCTGGGCCAGGAGGGAGACTGGTATCAGGTGTCATGTGGGGAAGATTCGGCTTATATGTTTGCGGAGTATATTCAGATAGAAGAAACTACAGCACTCAGTGTTGCGGAATATGAGACACAGCAGAAAGAAAAAGAACAGGCTGTGCAGCAGGTCAGCCAGGCAGGAGCATCCATGTCTGCATCTGACAGTGAACTGGCGCTTTTGGCAGCAATTATTCAGTGTGAGGCAGGGGGAGAAAGCCACACAGGAAAAGTTGCCGTAGGGGCGGTTATCATGAACCGGGTAAGAAGCAGTCAGTTTCCGAACAGCATTACAGAAGTTGTCTACCAGAGTGGGCAGTTTTCTCCGGTAGCCAGCGGAATCCTTTCTTCTGTATTGAGCCAGGGAGCAAGAAGTGATTGTTATCAGGCAGCGCAGGAAGCACTTGCAGGATCCAATCCGATCGGAAGCGCACTGTATTTTAACAGTGGAAGCGGTCGTGGACAGCAGATTGGAAATCAGCATTTTTATTAAAAGCCAGCAGAAGAAAATGCCATCACCGAAGGTGGTTTTGAAGGCACTTTGGTTCATAACTGTGAAGGTACTGAACAGTTACTAATTAATTTAAGATAAGAAGGGAAAGCACCCCGTGCACCTGAAATGTAAGAACTAATTTAAAAAAATCTTACAATTTCAGAAGGCACGGGGTATTTCATTGCGTTTTCAGACAAAATAGTGTATGATGGAAGAACCATAGAGAAAAGCACGCAGCGGATAATCAAAGTTATATTTTTCGACTGCAGGGAATATGCAAGGATATGGAACATGTTTCTGAACAGAGGATAAAGAAGGAACATGCGTAACATACCGGAGGAAAGGGGGAGGAACATGGATGCGATTCTATGGCTGGCAGCGGTTGTTGTATTGCTGGTGATTGAAATTGCCACGCTGGGCCTTACAACGATCTGGTTTGCCGGGGGTGCACTGATTGCCGGGATAGCAGCGGTAGCCGGTGCCGGAAGAGTAGTACAGTTTGTTTTGTTTCTGATTGTCTCACTGATCCTGCTGATTTTTACAAGACCGATTGCCATGCGATACCTGAATACCAATCGAACCCGTACCAATGCGGAAAGCCTGATTGGCAAGGAGGCGGTGGTAACACAGACGATAGAAAATCTGAAGAACCAGGGGCAGGTTATCGTCGGTGGTATCGAATGGACAGCACGGACCGATGATAATGAAAAAATGATTGAAAAAGATACGGTCGTGGAGATCGAACGTATCGAAGGTGTAAAATTGATTGTGAAAAAGAAAGGATAACAGGTAAGAAAAATGGGTGGACTTATATTTCTGATTTTGATTTTAGTGTTAGTGGTTGTCATTGTAACATCCTGTATCAAAGTAGTTCCACAGGCAAGAGCTTATGTCATTGAGCGTCTGGGACTGTATCAGGGAACCTGGGAGCCGGGATTACATTTTAAGGTTCCGGTGATTGACCGTGTGGCAAAGAGGGTAAATTTAAAAGAACAGGTAGTAGATTTCCCACCGCAGCCGGTAATCACAAAAGATAATGTAACGATGAGGATCGATACGGTCGTATTTTACCAGATCACGGATTCCAAATCCTATACTTATAATGTAGAAAATCCAATCATGGCGATTGAAAATCTGACAGCGACCACATTGAGAAATATCATCGGTGATATGGAACTGGATGAGACGCTGACTTCCCGTGAAGTGATCAATACCAAGATGCGTGCGGCACTGGACATTGCCACAGATCCGTGGGGAATCAAAGTCAACCGTGTGGAACTGAAAAATATCATGCCTCCGGCAGCTATTCAGGAAGCCATGGAGAAACAGATGAAAGCAGAGCGTGAACGAAGAGAAGCGATCCTGATCGCAGAAGGTGAGAAAAAATCTACTGTTCTGGTAGCAGAAGGTAAGAAGGAATCTGCGATTCTTGAAGCAGAGGCGGAAAAACAGGCAGCCATTCTTCGGGCAGAAGCAGAGAAAGAAAAGATGATCCGTGAGGCAGAAGGTGAGGCGGAAGCGATCCTGAAAGTGCAGCAGGCGAATGCAGATGGTATCCGTTTCCTTAAAGAGGCCGGTGCAGACGAATCCGTTCTGACACTGAAGAGTCTGGAAGCACTGAAAGATATGGCAGAAGGTAAAGCAACCAAGATTATTGTACCGTCTGATCTGCAGGGGCTGGCCGGACTGGCAACTTCACTGAAAGAGATTATGACAGATAAAAATATTGAGAAAAAATAAATGATTTATAAAATGAGGGGGTAATGTTCTTCGGGGAGACCTGGGGGCGTTGCCCCTGCTTTCTATTATGGAGGAATAAACAGAAAAGCACAGGAAATGAAATATTATGAGAGGATGCTGTATATAAAACAAAGATAGCAGTAGATGGTAAGAGGAGAACAGGAGGTGTGAATATGTTGACACCGGTAATTGATACCAGCAAAGAATACGGGCTGGTTCTGGAAGGAGGAGGTGCCAAGGGCGCATATCAGATTGGAGCCTGGAAGGCACTGAAAGAAGCAGGGGTAAAGATCAATGCTGTGGCAGGAACAAGTGTCGGAGCATTGAATGGCGCGCTGATCTGTATGGATGAACTGGAGATGGCGCAACAGATGTGGAGTAATCTGACCTATTCTCAGGTGATGGATGTGGATGACACAAGGATGGAGCAACTCATGGAAGGGGAGGCACCTTTCTGGGAGGCTGTAAAAGATGCGTTCCGTCATATGAGTGAGGGTGGCGTAGATGTGACACCGTTAAAAGACATGCTGGATAAAGTGGTGGACGAAGAAAAAATTAGAAATTCGTCCATTGATATTTTTATCAAAACATTCAGCGTGGATGCCATGAAAGAACTGGATATTGATCTGAAACAGGTAGAACCGGGACTGATGAAAGATTTTCTGCTGGCGAGTGCTTATATTTTCCCGTTATTTAAGAATGAAAAACTTCATGGAAAAACGTATATTGACGGAGGGGCGATCAATAATGTGCCGCTGGACTCTCTTGTGGATCGAGGGTATGAGAATATTATCGTGCTCCGGATCTTCGGAATCGGCAGGGAAAAAAGGGTAAAGATTCCGGAAGAAACCAATATCCTGACCATTGAACCGAGAGTGGATCTGGGAAATATTATCGACTTTAACCATAAAAAGAGTGTCCGGAACATGAAAATCGGATATTACGATGCGAAAAGAATGGTCTACGGACTGAAAGGAAAGATTTACTATATTGAAGAAAATCAGGAAGAATGTTATTATTTAAAGCAGTTGGTGCAGATTCCGGAGAGCAGTCTGGAGAAACTGTGCCGGTGGCATCACTTCAAAGGGAGTGCAGAAACCCGTTACAGAAGCCTGACGGAACTGATCCTGCCGGGAACGGCTCTGGAATTAAAGCTTTCCAGAGAGTGGAATTATAAGGAACTGTATCTGGCGGCACTGGAAGCCACGGCGAAACTGTGCCGGGTATCGAAGTACCAGATTTATACCGTAGAAGGACTTGTGGAAAAGATACAGGAAAAGCTGGACCGTATGCCACAGGAAGAACGGGAAAAACTTCCGGCATTTACCGCATTTTTCGAAACGTGTGAAGTATGACGAATGTTTTAGAAGAAAATAGGGTGGATACCGGGAAATGAATTTACAGAAAGAGGAGGAATTATCATGAATTTAAAAGGACGTCATTTTCTGACATTAAAAGATTATACACCGGAAGAAATAGCATATCTGCTGGAACTGTCTGCAGATCTGAAGAAGAAAAAGAAAGAAGGAGTTCTGACAGACACGCTGCGCGGGAAAAATGTAGCACTGATTTTCGAAAAGACCAGTACCAGAACCCGCTGTTCTTTTGAAGTGGCGGCACATGACCTGGGCATGGGAACCACCTATCTGGATCCGAAGGGATCCCAGATCGGTAAAAAAGAAAGCATCGCGGATACAGCAAAGGTCCTGGGTAGCATGTACGAAGGAATTGAATATCGTGGCTTTGGGCAGGAAATCGTGGAAGAACTGGCGAAATATGCAGGAGTTCCGGTATGGAACGGTCTGACCAACGAATATCATCCGACCCAGATGCTGGCGGATATGCTGACCATTCAGGAAAACTTCGGAAGACTCAAAGGCATCAAACTGGTCTATATGGGTGATGCAAGATATAATATGGGAAATTCTTACATGATTGCCTGCGCGAAGATGGGCATGGATTTTGTGGCATGTGCACCGAAAAAGTATTTCCCGAATGAAGAACTGGTAGCTCAGTGTCAGGAGTATGCAAAAGCATCCGGTGCCACCATCACTCTGACAGAAGATGTGATGGTGGGAACAAAAGATGCAGATGTCATCTGTACCGATGTATGGGTATCCATGGGTGAGCCGGACGAAGTATGGGCGGAGAGAATCAAAGATCTTTCTCCATATAAAGTAACGAAGGAGGTTATGGCAAACGGTAAGAAAGAAGCAATCTTCCTGCACTGTCTGCCATCTTTCCACGATCTGAATACCGGTATCGGCAAAGAGATGGGAGAACGTTTTGGCCTGAAGGATATGGAAGTTACCGATGAAGTCTTCCAGTCGGAACAGTCCAAAGTTTTCCAGGAGGCGGAAAACCGTATGCATACCATCAAAGCGGTGATGGCGGCAACTCTGGGGGCATAATCCATGGAGTCAACAAAGACCAGAATCTTAAAAAAACTGCTGGAGACGGATGGCTATCTGTCAGGTCAGGAGTTGTGTGAACAGCTGGGAGTTTCCAGAACTGCGGTGTGGAAATACATGAAACAGCTGAAAGAAGAGGGCTATGAGATCGAGGCGGTACAGAATAAGGGATATTGTCTGAAAGATGTGCCGGATGTGCTGGGCGAGAGTGAGATCAAGAGCCGTCTGCATACCCGTTGGGCGGGCCAGACGCTGTATTATTATGATGAGATTGATTCTACCAATACCCAGATCAAGCGGCTGGCAGAGGAAGATGCGCCCCATGGAACCCTCGCGGTGGCGGATTATCAGAGTAGAGGAAAAGGACGGCGTGGACGAGCCTGGGATTCTCCTCACGGAAGTGCTATTTATATGTCAATCCTGTTTCGCCCGGAGATCCGGCCGGATCGGGCTTCGATGCTGACCCTGGTGATCGGACTTTCCGTGACCCAGGCGATCCGGAGTAATCTGGGTCTGCAGGCACAGATCAAATGGCCGAACGATGTGGTTCTGAACGGGAAAAAATTAGTAGGAATTCTGACGGAAATGAGCGCGCAGATGAACTATATTGAATATCTGGTGACAGGAATCGGAATCAATGCCAATCTGCGGGAATTTCCGGAGGAACTGGAAGATAAAGCTACGTCTCTGCAAAAAGAGATCGGGCATAAAGTCAACCGTTCTGCACTGATCGCAGAATGTATGGAAAAAATAGAAGAAAATTATGAGATATTTGTAAAGACACAGGATCTGAGCGGACTGATGGCTGCCTATCAGGAAGCGCTGGTCAATCAGGATCAGCAGGTGCGTGTACTGGAACCGGGACATGAATACACCGGTGTGGCGAGAGGAATCAACGCCATGGGTGAGCTTCTGGTAGAAAAAGAAGACGGAACCATCACCGAGGTTTATGCGGGAGAGGTATCTGTCCGTGGTCTTTACGGATATGTATAGGAGGAAAGATGTACGCAGATCGAATCGTTTTATGTGGTGCCAGTGCCTACGAACAGAAATATTATTTTAATCCGGATTTTGACGCCCTGCCACAGCAGGTAAAAGAAGAACTGCAGATCCTCTGTGTGATGTATACTGAGGAGATCGGCGGTATCCTGACACTGGAATTCGATGAGGACGGAAACCTGGAATTCAAGACAGAAGCGCTGGATGCGGATGCGATGTATGATGAGATTGGCAGCGTACTGCGCATCAAACAGATCCGGAAAGAAAAACAGGAGCTGCTGGCATCTCTGGAGATGTATTACCGGGTATTCTTTCTTGGGGAAGAGATGGAAGACGGGGAGGAAGGATGAAACTTCAGATTGGAAATGTAACATTACCGAACCCAGTGGTTCTGGCTCCGATGGCAGGTGTGACAGACCTGCCATTTCGTCTCCTGTGCAAAGAACAGGGTGCAGGACTTTTGTGTATGGAGATGGTCAGTGCCAAGGCTATTTATTATAAGAATAAGAATACACAGGAACTGATGCGGATCCTGCCGGAAGAGCGGCCGGTATCCTTGCAGCTTTTCGGCTCAGACCCGGAGATCATGAGTGAGATGGCAAAACAGATCGAAGAAAAGCCGTTTGATATTTTGGATGTCAACATGGGATGCCCGGTGCCGAAAGTGGTTAATAATGGTGAGGGATCCGCACTGATGAAAAACCCGAAACTGGTCCGTGAGATAGTAACGGCGATGGCAAAAGCGATTAAGAAGCCGTTGACGGTAAAGATACGAAAAGGATTTGACGATGATCATGTGAATGCGGTGGAGATCGCAAAGATCATCGAGGACAGTGGTGCAGCCGCGATTGCGGTTCACGGACGGACACGACAGCAGTTTTATTCCGGAAAAGCAGACTGGGAAATCATCCGAAAAGTAAAAGAAGCTGTGTCCATTCCGGTGATCGGAAATGGAGATGTGGATTCACCACAGAAAGCAAAAGCACTTCTGGAAGAAACCGGATGTGATGGTGTGATGATCGGTCGTGCCGCGCAGGGGAATCCATGGATCTTTGCACAGACGGCAGAATATCTGGAACACGGCACAGTACCGAAGAAACCGGAACTTTCTGAAGTGAAGGAGATGATTCGGCGTCATGCCGGTCTGCAGATGAAGTATAAGAGCGAGCTTACCGCGATGCGTGAGATGCGAAAACATGTGGCGTGGTATACGGCAGGGTATCCACATTCGGCACAGCTTCGGGCAGCAGTGAATGAAGTACAGAGCATGGAAGAACTGGAACAGTTGCTGGAAGGGTGGAACTGATCAGGATCATAAGTTTGTGTAGTGCGAAACGTGTCAGCGAGAACGGAGTGATCAGTAACACAAGGGGAGAATCGGCAGACGAAAACTTCCGGAATAGTTGACATTTTCACGCGTTTCCTTTATAATACTGTGATTGCATAAGGGAGAAAAACAAGTTCTTCAAGTACCGGAAAGCACAGAATCCATAGTGAAGTGAAGGTGAATGGAAGTTTCTGGTATGCAATGTAAAAACGTGTAATATCTATAAATAAGGGACATAATCTAACGCAGAAAATAAAATAGAAATAAAGAGTGATCATACCGTGTCAGATGATCACGGAAAGAAAGGAAACGTAGAAACATGGAAGCAAAGAAAAACTTACTCACATATGCCGGACTGAAAAAACTGGAAGATGAATTACATGACCTGAAGGTTGTAAAAAGAAAAGAAGTAGCAGAAAAGATCAAGGAAGCCAGAGAACAGGGAGACCTTTCCGAGAATGCAGAGTACGATGCAGCAAAAGATGAACAGAGAGATATCGAACTTCGTATTGAAGAGATTGAGAAGATCCTGAAAAATGCAGAAGTTGTTGTGGAAGATGAAGTTGACGAAGGCAAGATCAACGTTGGCTGCAAAGTAAAAGTTCTGGATATGGAATATGATGAAGAGATGGATTTTCAGCTGGTTGGTTCCACAGAAGCAAACAGCCTGCAGGGAAAAATCTCCAACGAATCTCCTGTTGGAAAAGCGCTGATGGGAGCAAAACAGGGTGATGTCGTAGATGTAGAACTGGCTGACGGAGATATCATGCAGTACAAAGTTCTGAAAATTGAGAGAAATATCTAAGTAATAAAGAAGTAACGTAACTATTCAGAAGGTAGTATCCCGCGAGGTATTTTGGCATGTTTTTTGCCAAAATACCGAGACATACAAGGCAAAATGCCATCACCGAAGGTGATTTGGAATGCATTTTGACTCGTAACTGTGAGGGTACTGAACAGTTACGAAGTAACTATCGGTAAAAAGATCAGAGGCGCTGTTTTCAGAACAAGAGGCAGACGCGTCGCAGTAGAAAAGAAGGAGTGAAAAAGGTGGCAGAACAGAAGAAGCAGGATATCAATCAGTTATTAAAGGTGCGCCGTGAGAAACTGGCAGAACTGCAGGCAAATGGAAAAGATCCGTTCCAGATTACCAAATTTAACCAGACGCATCATTCCCTTGAGGTAAAAGAGATTTATGATGCACATGAAGCGGAACTTCTCAAAGACCATAAGGAACCGGAAGTAGAAGGTCTGGATGAAGAACAGAAAAAAGAAGTTCTGAAGAAAGACTATGAAGAAAGAAGAAGCATCATGGATGCCAACCCGATTCATGTAGCCGTAGCAGGCCGTATGATGTTCAAGAGAGTGATGGGAAAAGCTTCTTTCTGTAATATCCAGGATCTGCAGGGAAACATTCAGGTATACGTGGCAAGAGATGCCATTGGCGCTGATTCCTACGCAGACTTCAAAAAATCCGATATCGGTGATATCTTTGGTCTGGAAGGTTTTGCATTCAGAACCAGAACCGGTGAGATTTCTATTCATGCAGAGAAAATGACACTGTTATCCAAGAGTTTACAGATCCTTCCGGAGAAATTCCATGGTCTGACCGATACCGATACCCGTTATCGTCAGAGATATGTAGACCTGATCATGAACCAGGAAAGCAAGAAAGTCTTTATCAAACGTTCTCAGATCCTCAAAGAGATCCGTAACTTCCTTTCCGGCCGTGACTTCATGGAAGTAGAGACTCCGATGCTGGTTGCAAATGCAGGTGGTGCTGCGGCAAGACCGTTCGAGACACATTACAATGCACTGAACGAAGATGTAAAACTGCGTATTTCTCTGGAACTGTACCTGAAGAGACTGATCGTTGGTGGTCTGGAGAGAGTCTTCGAGATTGGACGAGTATTCCGTAATGAAGGTGTGGACACCCGTCATAACCCGGAATTCACCCTGATGGAGTTGTATCAGGCTTATACTGATTATGAAGGTATGATGGAACTGACCGAATCCATGTTCCGTTATCTGGCAGAAAAAGTCTGCGGTTCTACAAAGATTTCTTACAACGGTATCGAGATCGATCTCGGAAAACCGTTTGAACGTCTGACCATGAACGATGCCATCAAAAAATATGCAGGTATCGATTTCGACCAGGTTGCAGATGATGAAGCTGCAAAAAAACTGGCAGAAGAACATCATATCGCATACGAAGAGCGCCACAAAAAAGGCGATATCATCAACCTGTTCTTCGAAGAGTTCTGCGAGAAAGAACTGATCCAGCCGACCTTTATCATGGATCATCCGATCGAGATCTCACCGCTGACCAAGAAGAAACCTTCCGATCCTACAAAGGTAGAACGTTTCGAGCTGTTTATCAACACATGGGAAATGTGTAATGCATACTCCGAGTTGAACGATCCGATCGATCAGCGCGAACGTTTTGCAGCACAGGAAGAAGCATTTGCAGCAGGTGATGATGAAGCCAACCATACAGATGAAGACTTCCTGAACGCCCTGGAGATCGGTATGCCTCCGACAGGTGGTATTGGATACGGTATCGACCGTCTGGTTATGCTGCTGACAGACAGCCAGGCCATCAGAGATGTGCTTCTGTTCCCGACAATGAAGTCACAGGGCGCTGCTAAGAACGAAGCAAACAACGCTGCACAGTCAACTCCGGTAGCTGCAAAAGTAGTTGTTCCAGTTGAAGAAACAGCTGCACCAGCGAAGGTTGAGATCGACTTCTCTAATGTAGAAGTAGAGCCATTATTTGAAGATATGGTTGATTTCGATACATTCAGCAAGTCAGATTTCCGTGCTGTAAAGGTAAAAGAATGTGAAGCAGTTCCAAAATCCAAGAAGCTCCTGAAGTTCGTATTAGACGACGGAAGTGGCGTAGATCGTGTGATTTTAAGCGGAATTCACGATTACTATGAGCCAGAATTCTTAGTAGGAAAGACATTACTTGCAATCACAAACCTTCCACCACGTAAGATGATGGGAATTGATTCTTGCGGTATGATCATCTCCGCTACACATCTTGTAGAAGGAAGAGAAGGACTGAACGTTCTGATCCTTGATGATCACATTCCGGCAGGAGCAAAACTGTACTAAGAGCAAGAAATTTTAAGCTATATTTTAAACAGAAAAACAGGTTACTACACCACATTTACACCAAATTTGTAAAAAGTCTAAGAGAAGGGCTCTGCAAAAGAATGGTGTAAAAGAAAACTAGTAATAAAAGATACAGTTGAGTGTACCAAAAAAGTTGGTACACCCAGCTGTTTTTTGTTTTGTACAAAATATCTAAATATCAAAAATGGAAGTAATCAGCGTTGTAGTTGGTTATTTTTTATTCTATATTGCACATCAACAATTCAAAAATTTTTATATATTTCCCAACAGACCCTGTAAAAATGCCTCTCAGCATTTCGTTATATAGAAGGATATTTAATAATATCAATCTTTGTACATTGACAATTGAATAGCTTTTGAATATGAGGATACCTGAACTGAATATGCATTTAGCTTGTTTTTTTAAAGCGTGCATCAAAGTTAAGAAAATTAATTTTCAGTTAATTGTTTTTTGAACTATACCACATATCACAATTCTAAAATTTTTATAAATTTCTAAGACTTTTTTGTAAAAATGTCTTTTAGCGATCTGTTATATAGAAGGGTATTTAATATATCAATCTTTGCACCTTGATAATTGAATAGCTTTTGAATATGAAGATACCTGAATTGAATATGCATGCGGCGTGTCTGTTCAGAGCATACAATCCTAAAAGAAGAGGGTTAGGGAACGGAAATATTTGAAAGCGTAATAAAAGGATTTATTAACGGCGAAAGAGATAGCTTAATAAAAATTATATGTGTGTAAGTGATGAAGTACAAAAAACTAAATCTACACTTGATTTTTTGATACAGAATTGAAAGGAACGATATTTATGACAAGATTAACGAAGTATGAGAAGGAAACTATTATTCTTACAAATGAGGAAGATGATTTTTGGAATGTGTTTACTTATAACAAAGGATTGCAACGCAGGGTTATGTCCTTTGCTGAACAATATCCAGAAAATTGTCGATTCAAGAGCCAGAATAATGAAGGGGGAATGACATTTGAGATAGACAAAGGTAGGTTATCGGTTCGTTTGACAGCACCATATTCAGAAGAGAGAAGGAAGATATCTAGTGAGTATGCAAAGAAATATGGTTTAAACAAAATAAATAATTATTGAAAAAATCAATAAAATCTTGAAAAAATCCATTTAAAATGGTATAATTTTTTAATTATACAATTGAGTATTTTGTTGATTTAATTTCAAATAATAGTAATTTCTCGGAGGGTAAAATGAACAGATCATATAACAAATTATGGAAGCTAATGATTGATAAAAAAATGAATAAAACACAACTTCGAGAAGCTGCAAAAATTACAAGTAATGCTATGGCTAAACTTGGAAAAGATGAATCAGTCCCAGTTGAAACACTTGAAAAAATATGTCGAGTTCTTGATTGTACGATTGATGACATTATGGATATAAATCAGGATAATAAGGAGTAGATATTATGAGTAAATTTAATGCCATTGATCTTTTTTGTGGAGCAGGAGGTCTATCACTTGGTTTTCAGCAAGCAGGTTTTAATATTATTGTTGGAGTAGATAATGAACAGGCTGCTTTGGACACATTTGCGTTGAATCATAAAGGCGCTATAGGGTTAAATGCTGATTTATCAAAGCAGGAAACAGTTGATTTGATATTAAAAACAGCAGGAAATAGGAAAATAGATGTGGTTATTGCAGGACCTCCGTGTCAAGGATTTTCATTGACAGGTCCAAGAAATTTTGATGATCCAAGGAATAAATTGTATCTTGCAGTTATTGAGATGGTTAAACAATACAATCCAAAAGGATTTATCATTGAAAATGTACCAGGTATGGCAACTATGTATAAAGGACAAGTAAAAGATGAAGTTTTAAGACGCTTTACTGAAATGGGATATAATGTCGATTGTCGAATACTTAAAGCATGCGATTATGGAGTACCACAAATGCGAAAA
>OIEF01000753.1_pt1 | contig 12812 bp, 10 predicted proteins | sample 1581721 | NCBI WGS metagenome assembly OIEF01 (sample SAMN01760908, study PRJEB22395) | human gut metagenome
GGCAACTGGGCATGGCGCATGAAGCCCGGCGCCGCGACGGAGGATGTCGCCCGCCATCTGCGCGAAATGAATCAGGGGTATCAGCCTATCTGATTTTGTGGAATCCCCACTATCAATCGACGAATATAAAGGAGAGAGCAACATGATGAACGCCAAGGAACTGCTTCGGCAGACCGAATCGCTGCTGCTGCAGAACGACCACATCACCCTTGCGGAAGCCTCCGCGACACAGCTGCACAACGCCCTGTCCACCGCCGCCATGAACGCGCTCACCCCCACTTGGGTCAAGTGCGAAGCGAAACGGCAGGCGCATCGGCAGGCGTACTACCTGTCGGCAGAATACCTCGTCGGCCGCATGGTGTACAACAACCTGTTCTGCCTTGGGCTGCTGGACGACGTGAAGACACTGTTGGCGGAAAAGGGCGTTGACATCGCGATTCTGGAAGACATTGAGGACGATGCGTTCGGCAACGGCGGTCTGGGCCGTCTGGCGGCTTGCTTCCTCGATTCTCTGGCGACGTTAGGGTTGCCGGGGCGCGGTTACGGCATCCGCTATGACTACGGTATGTTCAAGCAGAACATCGTTAACGGTAGCCAGAAAGAGTCGCCTGACTACTGGCTGGAATACGGTAACCCGTGGGAATTCAAACGCCACAACACGCGCTATAAAGTCCGTTTTGGCGGTCGCATTCAGCAGGAAGGTAAAAAAACGCGCTGGATTGAAACCGAAGAGATTCTGGGAGTAGCTTACGATCAGATAATCCCAGGTTACGACACCGACGCGACCAACACGTTGCGTTTGTGGAGTGCCCAAGCCAGTAGCGAAATTAACCTCGGTAAATTCAACCAGGGCGACTACTTCGCGGCAGTGGAAGATAAAAACCACTCCGAGAACGTATCTCGCGTACTGTATCCGGACGACTCCACCTACTCCGGGCGTGAGCTACGACTGCGTCAGGAATACTTCCTGGTTTCCTCGACCATTCAGGACATTTTAAGCCGCCATTATCAGTTGCATAAAACCTACGATAACCTGGCGGATAAAATTGCGATTCACCTCAACGATACTCATCCGGTGCTGTCGATTCCTGAGATGATGCGTCTGCTGATCGATGAGCACCAATTTAGCTGGGACGACGCGTTTGAAGTGTGTTGTCAGGTCTTCTCCTACACCAACCACACGCTAATGAGCGAGGCGCTGGAAACCTGGCCAGTCGATATGCTGGGTAAAATTCTGCCGCGTCACCTGCAGATCATCTTTGAAATCAACGACTATTTCCTGAAAACCTTGCAGGAACAGTATCCGAACGATACCGATCTGCTGGGACGGGCGTCGATCATTGATGAATCCAACGGTCGTCGTGTGCGTATGGCCTGGCTGGCGGTTGTGGTGAGCCACAAAGTTAACGGTGTATCGGAGCTGCACTCTAACCTGATGGTGCAATCGCTATTTGCCGACTTTGCGAAAATCTTCCCGGGTCGTTTCACCAACGTCACCAACGGTGTGACGCCGCGTCGCTGGCTGGCGGTAGCGAACCCATCGCTTTCAGCCGTGTTGGACGAACACCTGGGCCGCAACTGGCGCACCGACCTTAGCCTGCTTAATGATCTGCAACAACACTGTGATTTCCCAATGGTTAATCACGCGGTGCATCAGGCGAAGCTGGAGAACAAAAAGCGTCTGGCGGAGTATATCGCCCAGCAGCTGAATGTGGTGGTAAATCCGAAAGCGCTGTTCGATGTGCAAATCAAACGTATTCACGAATACAAACGTCAATTGATGAATGTGTTGCACGTGATCACCCGCTATAACCGCATCAAGGCCGACCCGGATGCGAAGTGGGTACCGCGCGTGAATATTTTTGGCGGTAAGGCGGCTTCGGCCTATTACATGGCGAAGCACATTATTCATTTGATCAATGACGTAGCGAAAGTGATCAACAACGATCCGCAGATTGGCGACAAGCTGAAAGTCGTGTTCATCCCGAACTACAGTGTTAGCCTGGCGCAGTTGATCATTCCGGCGGCCGATCTGTCTGAACAGATTTCGCTGGCGGGGACGGAAGCTTCCGGCACCAGTAACATGAAGTTTGCGCTTAACGGCGCGCTGACTATCGGTACGCTGGACGGTGCGAATGTCGAGATGCTGGATCATGTCGGTGCTGACAATATCTTTATCTTTGGTAACACAGCGGAAGAAGTGGAAGAACTGCGTCGTCAGGGCTACAAACCGCGTGAATACTACGAGAAAGATGAGGAGCTGCATCAGGTGCTGACGCAAATCGGCAGCGGTGTATTCAGTCCGGAAGATCCGGGTCGCTATCGCGATCTGGTTGATTCGCTGATCAACTTCGGCGATCACTACCAGGTACTGGCGGATTATCGCAGTTATGTCGATTGTCAGGATAAAGTCGACGAACTCTACGAGCGTCAGGAAGAGTGGACCGCAAAAGCGATGCTGAACATTGCCAATATGGGCTACTTCTCTTCTGACCGTACGATCAAAGAGTACGCCGATCATATCTGGCATATTGATCCGGTGAGATTGTAAGTTCAAATACGGCTAAATACCGTGTGTTCCGCTGAAGTAATACAGAGTGGAACTCACGGTATTTCTATACACAATAAACAATAACTTTGATGTATGTTATTCTATTTAATATATACCATTAATATATATTAAATAACGATTGATGATAATGTTTTTGGTATTTTGTTATTTCAAATAATATTAATTTATTATGAATGCATTAATATTATTCATGTGATTTATGTTTTATTGCCCCTCTTACAACTCCACGTAAAAATAAATTTTATCATTATCAGTGTGTTATATGTGAGTATAAACTCACTTATTGCGGCTTTGGATTATTTTAGGTACATTACTAAGCAGCATATATAATATTATTCACTCAATTACTCTTCTAAAGAACCTTCTGGAATTAGCCAACGTCAGCTTATTTTTTTTGTGAGATATAACTTATTAACGCAGAATGTAAAAACACCAATGTTGCTTGGGTTTTTTAACAAAAGGAAAGGTATAAATGAAATTCAATTTATCTAATTTATCCGCAGTATTACTGGCATCAGGTATGCTGATGTCTACTGCGGTAACCGCAGCACCCGGCGATGCAACACAATTTGGTGGGGCGGATACTGACTGGAGCACCGTTGATTATCCCAGGCTCACTGATATGGATGACAACGTTGATTCAATGGGGGGGAAAATCCGCTTTACTGGCCGTGTAGTGAAAGCTACCTGTAAGGTCGCAACCGATTCAAAACAGATTGAAGTTGTCCTGCCGGTTGTGCCTTCCAACCTTTTCACTGGTATCGACGTAGAAGCACAGGGGGCGAGCAACCAGACCGATTTCAATATTAATCTGACCGAATGTAGCAATACAGATGATCAGAAAATTGAGTTCCGTTTTACCGGTACTGCAGATAGCGCTAATAAAACGCTCGCTAACGAAGTAGAAGGATCAACGGATGCTGACAACAGCGGCAATGCGGGGGCGACTGGTGTAGGGATTCGAATTTACTCCAAAGGTACGACGAATAATGGTCTGATTAACCTGAATACCACTGCGGCAGAGGGTAGCGCCTCCACCGCCGCTTATACAATTCCAGGAAATGCTACGACCCATGATTTCAGCGCGGCCTTTACTGCAGGTTATGCTCAAAACGGTAGCACTGTTGCACCAGGTGTAGTTAAGTCAACAGCAAGTTTTGTTGTGCTGTACGAGTAAATATAAATACGATTTCAGGTTACAAAAAGTTGTAACCTGAGATTGAAATTATTTAATAGAGTATGAATAACAGATGTTATTTCATCAACAAGGATGCTGTATGAAATGTATTATTGGAAATAAAAAATGGGTTTGTGGATTCAGGGATGAATTAAAAGTATCACAAAATATTATACGCTCAGGGATTCTTTTTTTACTATCGATATTATTTATTAATAATGCGTCCGCGGGCGGGTTTGGCCTTGGCGTAACGCGATTGATTTATCCGGCAGAAAGTAAGCAAATAACACTCAGTGTGCAAAATAGCGGTGACAACACCAGTTATTTAATTCAATCATGGGTTGATGACAGTAAAACGGAAAAAAAGAGCCAGGATTTTGTTATCACTCCTCCCCTCTTTATGTTGCCAACGCGTAAAGAAGCTTCATTACGTATCATGTTTCTTGGTAAGACTAATTTGCCGACCGATCGTGAAACTTTGTATTGGATGAATGTTAAAGCAATTCCGCCAACAGATGAGAAAAATACACAGAAGAATACCTTACAGTTGGCATTACAAAACAAAATCAAGCTATTTTATCGCCCGGAAAATCTACCTGTGCAACCAGGAAAAGCACGAAATATGTTGCGGTTTAAGTATGAGGGAAAACAACTAAAAGTTATCAATCCTTCGCCTTATTACCTGACACTGACAGGAATTAAAGTACAAGGGAGTAAATTGCCCAATATGTTTGTACCACCGAAAAGTGATATTACGGTCTCGTCGCCAGTGACGTTGGCTGGTGAAATTACTTATCAAACAATTAATGACTTTGGCGCTACGACGGAGCGGCAGAAAGGAATAATGCAGTAACAACGGAATAGTTCAGATGCAACACAGGTCAGGGATATGAACCTAAAGCTCAAAAGATGCGAATATTGGATGGCGGCACAAAAGCAGATGAAACGGGTTGTGCCGCTTCTTCTGGTTATTATGCCTGCATGTTCAATCGCGGGAATGCGCTTTAACCCTGCTTTTCTGTCGGGTGATACTGAAGCTGTTGCTGACTTATCCCGCTTCGAGAAAGGGATGACTTATCTTCCTGGTAGCTATGAAGTCGAAGTTTGGGTCAATGATTCCCCTTTACTCTCTCGTACTGTAACTTTTAAAGCAGACGATGCGAATCAACTGATTCCCTGCCTTTCACTTGCTGACTTATTAAGCCTTGGAATTAACAAAAATGCGCTGCCAGAGCAGGCTTTGGCTTCATCTGAAAATAGTTGCCTTGATTTGCGTATCTGGTTTCCTGATGTGCATTACATGCCGGAGCTGGATGCACAGAGACTTAAACTGACCTTTCCGCAGGCGATAATAAAACGTGACGCCCGCGGATATATTCCACCAGAACAGTGGGATAACGGTATTACAGCTTTTTTGCTGAATTATGACTTTTCTGGTAATAACGATCGTGGTGATTACTCTTCAAATAACTATTATTTAAATCTTCGCGCTGGGATCAATATTGGTGCATGGCGTTTTCGCGATTATTCAACCTGGAGTCGTGGGAGTAATTCAGCAGGTAAACTGGAGCATATCAGTAGTACGTTGCAGCGCGTTATTATTCCTTTCAGAAGTGAATTAACGCTAGGAGATACATGGTCATCATCAGATGTTTTCGACAGTGTTAGTATTCGTGGCATAAAACTGGAATCTGACGAAAATATGTTGCCCGATAGTCAAAGTGGTTTCGCTCCCACGGTGCGCGGAATTGCGAAAAGTCGCGCTCAGGTAACAATCAAACAGAATGGTTATGTCATTTATCAAACCTATATGCCGCCGGGACCGTTTGAGATTAGCGATCTTAACCCGACATCATCTGCGGGAGATCTGGAAGTTACCATCAAAGAGTCTGATAATTCAGAAACTGTCTATACCGTACCTTATGCCGCTGTCCCCATCCTGCAACGAGAAGGTCATTCAAAATATTCTACTACGGTTGGCCAATATCGAAGCAATAGCTATAACCAGAAAAGTCCTTATATATTTCAGGGGGAATTAATTTGGGGTTTACCCTGGGATATTACGGCTTATGGTGGGGCACAATTCTCTGAGGATTACCGGGCGTTGGCGCTCGGCCTTGGCCTGAATCTGGGTGTATTTGGTGCAACATCGTTTGATGTTACTCAGGCTAACAGTTCGCTTGTGGATGGGAGCAAACATCAAGGGCAATCTTATCGTTTTCTTTATTCCAAATCGTTAGTTCAGACAGGAACAGCATTCCATATTATTGGCTATCGTTATTCAACCCAGGGCTTTTACACTTTAAGTGATACGACATACCAACAAATGTCAGGGACTGTTGTTGATCCAAAAACGTTAGATGATAAAGATTACGTTTATAACTGGAATGATTTTTATAACTTGCGTTATAGCAAACGTGGAAAATTTCAGGCTAGTGTATCGCAACCTTTCGGTAACTACGGGTCTATGTATTTATCGGCTAGTCAGCAAACATACTGGAATACTGATAAAAAAGATTCTTTATACCAAGTTGGTTATAACACCAGTATTAAGGGTATCTATCTAAATGTTGCGTGGAATTACAGTAAATCACCAGGGACAAATGCGGATAAAATTGTCTCGCTAAATGTCTCATTACCTATAAGTAATTGGTTATCTTCCACGAATGATGGGCGCTCATCATCGAATGCCATGACTGCAACGTATGGTTATAGTCAGGATAACCACGGACAGGTAAACCAATATACGGGGGTATCTGGTTCTCTGTTGGAGCAGCATAATCTCAGTTATAACATACAACATGGTTTTGCTAATCAGGATAATAGCAGTAGTGGTTCTGTTGGTGTTAATTATCGTGGGGCATATGGTTCCTTGAATTCCGCCTACAGTTACGATAATGAAGGTAATCAACAAATAAACTATGGCATCAGTGGTGCTCTTGTTGTACATGAAAATGGTCTTACGTTGAGTCAACCATTAGGTGAAACTAATGTTTTGATAAAAGCGCCTGGAGCGAATAATGTGGATGTTCAGCGGGGGACAGGAATATCCACTGACTGGCGTGGATATGCAGTTGTTCCTTATGCAACAGAATATAGACGTAATAATATTTCATTAGATCCTATGTCAATGAATATGCATACTGAACTGGATATCACTTCCACTGAAGTTATTCCGGGAAAAGGTGCGTTAGTTCGTGCAGAGTTTGCTGCTCATATCGGTATTCGTGGTTTGTTCACAGTTCGTTATCGTAATAAATCAGTCCCATTCGGTGCTACAGCCAGCGCTCAGATTAAAAACAGTAGTCAAATTACCGGGATTGTCGGCGATAATGGACAACTTTATCTCTCAGGATTGCCTTTAGAAGGTGTTATTAATATCCAGTGGGGAGACGGTGTTCAGCAAAAATGTCAGGCTAATTACAAGCTCCCTGAAACAGAACTGGATAATCCTGTTAGCTATGCAACTCTGGAGTGCCGCTAATGAATTTAATATTCTCTAAATATTCTGTATTTTTTATTCTTTTCGCTTTTTTTGCTTTTCCGCTCTCAGGGCAGGCCAATGATTCAGTTGTTGTTACATTTACTGGGATTTTGTTGGCAAAAAGCTGTGACATTACTACCGGAAGTAAAGATCAGTCGGTAAAAATGGGCACTTATGATGCTAATGAATTTTTAAATGTAGGTGATGTTTCTCCGAGTCAAACGTTTACGATTAATGTACAAGGATGCCCGACTGCAAAAAGTACTGTTTATAGTTCTGGTGTGAGCGCCAATGTGCGGTTTACTGGTGATGCAGATGCCATTAATAGCGCATTACTGCGTCTCTCCGCCGGTGCAGATAGTGCGACTGGACTGGGAATAGAAATATTGGATAACAATGATGTGGCGATTGCCATTAATGGTGAATCAGGTTTTCGTGATTTAGTGTTAAATGAAAACGGTGATGCTAATTTGACGTTTAAACTTCGCTATAAATCAACTCAGGAAAATGTACATGCCGGGCAAGCAAATGCTCTGTTGTATTTTGATATCGATTATCAGTGAGGGAGATATGAAGATATTCATTAGTTTATTTTTGTTTATAATATCAACAAATTCTTTTGCTGATGATATCACTCATGCCGGAGTGGTTCGTATTGAAGGGTTAATTACCGAAAAAACCTGCATTATTTCTGATGAGTCAAAAAATTTTACAGTTAATATGCCAGACGTACCCAGTAGTTCGGTAAGGAGTGCAGGGGATGTTACTGAAAAGGTTTATTTTTCCATAACGTTAACCCGCTGTGGTAGTGATGTTGGCAACGCGTATATAAAGTTTACCGGCAATACAGTTTCTGAAGATGCCAGTTTATATAAGCTGGAAGATGGCTCGGTAGAGGGGCTTGCACTTACGATTTTTGATAAGAACAAAGGCAGTATTAGTAATGATGTTAAAAGCATGGGTTTTTCACTTACATCATCAGTTGATAATATATTGCATTTTTTTGCGGCTTACAAAGCATTAAAAAATAATGTCCAACCAGGGGATGCAAATGCGTCAGTATCGTTTATTGTCACCTATGATTAAGGTAGTCATAGTATTATTTTCCCTTTTATTCTCTACAGCACAAGCAGGCTTAGTGATCGGTGGAACGCGTTTTGCGTATCCGGAAAATCAGTCCTCAATATCTGTTGAACTCAAAAACACTTCAGACAGAGATATGTTAGTCAAGGTTGCTGTCTCCCCTGATGATGCTCGTCAGTTGACGGGAACGGTTGAATCTTTGCCCTCATATTCTGAAACGGTATTTATCGCAACTCCGCCACTGTTTGTTTTGAAGCCTGACAAAAATACAAAAATAAGAATTAATCGTGTTGGTGGCAGTTTATCTGCCGACCGGGAAAGTTTATTTATACTGAATGTTGCAGCATTACCAACGTTGGAAAATAGTCATTCAGTCAAAACTGATAATCAATTGCAAATAGCAGTCCGCAATCGTATGAAAATATTCTATCGGCCATCAAATTTGTCTGAAGACCCGAATATGTCATATCAGAAATTACGCTGGGCACGAAAAAATGAAATTGTTACCGTTTATAATCCAGGCCCCAGATATGTGACACTCTATAACCTACATGTTGATGGTAAAGTTATAGATGGTGGTATGGTCGCACCATTTAGCCATCGCCAACAATCATGGTGTAAATCGCAAGGGGTTTGTGAAATAGCATGGCAGACATTGGATGTTTATAATAATGTTTTACCTGCATGGAAAGTAAAGATGAATCTGTTGCAGATGGATGTGTCAGGTTTACAAGTTAAAACGGATTAGTAAAAGGAAATAATATGATTACTTATACCGGATATAAGCTGAAAGTTATTTTTATAATCTTTTTATTCTTGGGTTACCATGTTGTAGCCTATGCTGAAATGGGCCGGGATCGTGAGTTTTGCTATCCTGGATCTCCAGAAAACAATACCACACCGGCTGTTTTTTATTATAATTTTGGCACAACGATTATTTCAGATATAAATAATAATATACCAGGTACTATTCTGCCCGAAAAAAACTGGAAAATTGGTCTGTATAAGGCTTATTGTAATTCCATTAGCAATTATGAGGTATATTTTAGCGGAGTGTCAGGTATTGATCCATCTGGTACATCTGGTATTCAACAGGGGAGTGATATATTTGTTCCAGTGACGCATGAAATATCAATTTCTACACATGTTAAACTCTATAATAAAAATGGGACACAGACAGATAAAACAGTACCATTTTATAATTATAGTACTAATTATCCAACGGATAGAAGTAAACCATCAAATTGGTCTTCAGGAACAGAGGGCTATATTAAAATTAAATTGGATAAAAAGATTATCTCTGATATCTCTCTGAATAATGTACTTTTAGTTTCATTGTATGCCAGTCAGCGGCAAACGGAACATGGGCCAGTACCATTATTTAATGCCTGGATCAGCAACCTGGATATTCAGGTTCCGCAAGGTTGCACAATTAATGAGGGTACGAGTTTTACTGTTAATATGCCGGATGTGTGGGCCAGTGAATTGAGCCGGGCTGGTGCCGGAGCGAAGCCCGCTGGTGTTACTCCTGTAGCAACCACTATTCCGATTAATTGTACGAATAAAGATACAGATGCGGTAATGACGTTGGTATTCGACGGTAACATTTCAGCTACACGTGATACCAATGGGAAACAAAGTATTATTCAGGCACAAGATAATCCTGATGTTGGTATTATGATTATGGATAGTCAGCAAAACTCCGTAGATTTAAATGCTCTGGCAACATCAGTAGGCGTTCCATTCAGATTGGTGGAAAACCAGACGGCTTCTGCGCAAACTGCTGATGTTACTTTCCTGACTTTACCTGTTAGTACAACTGGAAAAGTGCCTGCGGCAGGTCGTTATAATGCACTGGCTATATTGCGAGTGGAATATCAGTAATTTTTGAGCCAGTACCGAATCGGTTTAGCCATCACCGCAAAATAAAATGCAATAATAGGGATGAACAGAATGTAAAATAAAAAATATTTTTAATTCTACAGGGGCAAAACCTGGTAGAAAATGTAGGTTATGTGCCGATGAATAAAATGTTGCATTAAGCCGGATAATAAAAATGGAGTTAGTTGATACGTTATTTGCAAACTTCTCCGGTACTGATCCATTCACTGGCGTGGATATTACGATTGCCCACTGCAAATCAACATACTGGGATGAAGGCATTGTTCAGCAACTCATTAACCAGGTCCTGGATGAAGGGGAAAAGTTCGCCGGTGCTGCCGGTCTTGAGGGATTATCTCGATACGATGTCACATTAAATATTGGTTTAACGTCCAGCAATGTATGGCCGGGATTTTCCCTCGATACCGCCACCATTAGCCGTCTTTGTGCCTGTGGTGCTGACTTTGGATTTGCCCTCTATATCAGTGATGTACCAGATGTTCAATGTGATCTGAACACAACAAATGACTTCACCGTACAATTTACGGCGATGCTCAACCCGGATGAGCGGGTGATCATAGCAAAGCGCCCGCTTAAAAAATGTGACGCCTGGATTGAGGATGTTTATATCTTTCAAGTGTTTAAAGAAGCCTGGCAATTTCAAAACGATAACAGTTTACGCGGATTTCGCGATAAGCAGGCTGAACTGAAACTCTACGCGCGTCATTACTCAGTGGAAAATTGCACAGAGGAAAGCTGTTGGGACTGTAATTATTGCATTCGGCCCAGCTTTTCCCTCTCTCGTAGTGCCATTATTCGCCTGAATGCGGCGAATGCTCGTTTTGTCTATCAACCCTTTACACGCGATCAGCGGGCGAGGGGGTAATTATGCCCCCCACTCCTGCCATGCAGGCATTAATTGAGCAGATATATCATATTTTTCGTCGTTATCCGGCGCCGAAGCAATTTGTGGTTTGTTGTGAATATTGTCTGAGTCAACAGGAACAAAAAGCATTACGGAATACATCGTTGCGAGCGATTCCTTATTCCTTAATCAATGCCTGGAATAGTAGTCCAGGACCTGATCCGCAAAACAGCGATGAGGTTCGTTATTTTCTGCCTCGTTTACTGGAGTTTGTTGCGCAGGGGCAATTTGACAATATTCACGAAGTATTTTCTCTACGGCGTATAAACCTTGCCAGTAAAGAAAACTGGCGTGAGGATGAACGGGAAATATTGCAGCAATTTGCTTGCCAGTATATGACTGATTGGGTATCCGGGGATGAGGCTGTCGAATTACAGTACAAGCTGGAAATGTTTTTCCGTGCCGATATCGCTCTTTCGCCATTGCTTGATGCCATTATTTCAGTTCCCGGATTTTGGTCGGCAGCGTCTCTTGCCTGTTTATTGAATACGTATCGTGACGGTTATATCAGAGATAACCAGGACGATATCGATAAAGCCATTACCGCCCAAATCAATGCCTGGGCCTTCAACAATCAATCCATCCTGAAAGAACGCGCGCGGCAGGCGATTGAGAACCCGCTTAAGCAGCCCGAACAGGGCACACAGTATCAGATCTGGGAAGACGACTGGATGATTGATGAGTGTTTATGCGCGATGTATGACGCATCATCCGAATCACCAGGAAAATAAAAATGATTAAATTCCGGCTTTATATTCCCCCTGTAATTCTCGGTTTTGTTATCGTACCATTATTGGTATGGCCGACGGTTATTGCCTTAGCCGTACTTATATTCACGTTAACTTTTCTGGCGGAAATAATATTCTCCTTTCCGCTCCTGGTTGTGCGTATTTCTCTTCAGGAATTACAACTTGAGTTATTGGTTGAATATGCACTTTTTTTCAGTGTAATGGGTGGCATCGGTTGGCAATTCTCCCGCAGAACGCCTCCTGAATTAAAAAACAGGCTACATTGCTGGCTGGTCTTTTCTCCGGTCTATTTCTGGTTAATTCTCTCGAATTTCATTCTTTATATTTCTCCAGAGAAATCAGCGTTGCTGGAAAATATCCGAAATTTCTTTCTGACATTTGTCTGGCTTCCCCTGAATTTTTCCCCTTTTTGGCCGCAGCCGTGGACTGATTTTGTCGGCCCGATTAGTGCCCAGCTTGGTTTTGCGTTGGGATATTATTGCCAGTGGCGTAGCAAAAATAGAAGCCATAGGAAGAAGTGGGGCGATTGGGTAACGTGCTTAAGTTTGGCGATTTTAGCTCTGGGGCCGTTATTCAATTATTTACAATGAATAGTCTAAGGAATTCAAATAGCCCGGTTGCACTTCGCAACCGGGCATCATCCTTACGACGCCAGCGACAACCTCTGCTGCGTATATTCCATCAGCCACTGACTCACACGAGATTGTTGATCCGCATTTAGCCACATGCCTTGTTTCGTGCGACGCCACAGGGCATCGTCGGCGCGGCGGACCCATTCGTGGTCGACCAGATATTTCAGCTCCGCTTCGTAGAACTCATGACCGAAATTTTCACCGAGGTCGCTTATCGCCCCTGCATTGCCGAGCAACAGTTCGCTGTTGCTGCCGTAAGTGCGCGCGTAGTGACGTGCCAGCGATTCGGTCAGGAACGGGTAACGGCGG
>OIEF01000756.1_pt1 | contig 12746 bp, 10 predicted proteins | sample 1581721 | NCBI WGS metagenome assembly OIEF01 (sample SAMN01760908, study PRJEB22395) | human gut metagenome
CCGCCGTGGCAACACTTATGATGCAATCATTATGGATCCGCCGTCATATGGGCGTGGACCAAAAGGCGAGATCTGGAAGATTGAAGATATGATCCATCCACTCATCAAGCTTTGTACAAAGATTCTTTCCAAGGATGCACTGTTCTTCCTTGTGAATTCTTATACAACAGGACTTGCTCCTGCCGTACTTACCTACATGATCTCAACTGAATTAAAACCTTGGAACGGACATGTAGATTCTCAGGAGATCGGACTTCCTGTTACAGATTCAGGATTGGTTCTTCCATGTGGTGCTTCCGGTCGTTGGGAACGTGACTAGCAGAATCCCAATTATAATTCGTTTGTTACTGGCTCAAATTTCTGAGTCAGTGGCTATAAATTGTACCTGTGCAAAACGTTACTGCTCACAGTAACTTCTAAACAGCTACAGCAATATTCTAAACAGCAGAAAAGACCAGAGGTTCTTGTTTCAATTTGTAAAACAAGCCTCTGGTCTTTTCATTTATTTATGCTGTTCTTGAACTCCCCTGACAGATTTCTTCAAACTCTTTTAATTTCTGTCTTGCCTGCGGACTTAAGTTTCTTGGCACTTCAATCTGAATTGTTACATACTGATCTCCGTGAACGGATGAATCTTTCATCGAAACGATTCCCTTGCCTCTCAGACGGATCTTGGAACCTGACTGTGTTCCCTCTTTGATCTTGCACATAACATCTCCGTACAAGGTGTGTACCAATGTCTCTCCTCCGAATACAGCTGTCGTATATGGAACAGATACGGTTGTATACACATCCATGCCTTTCCGCTCATATCCAGGTTTCGGAGCAACTGTTACTTTCAACAGAAGATCTCCGGCTTCACCACCACCGGTTCCCGGCATTCCCTTTCCTCTTAAACGGATCGACTTTCCGCTATCAATACCTGCCGGAATATGAACCTTCAGTGACTGTCCCGGTTGTCCTGGATTTTCCGGATTACTCAGAGTAATAACCTTATCTCCACCAAATGCAGCCTCGTCAAATCCTACAGTGATACCTGCCTTGATATCAGAACCTTTTGATTTAAAGCTTTCACCTCCAAATCCTCCGGTAAATCCTGATGTCCTTCTGCTGCGACCTGAAGCACTTCCTCCATGGAACATATTTCCGAAAATGTCATCAAACATATCATCCATGTCGCCACCTTCGAAATGATACTCCTGATATCCACTTCCCGGTCCACCATAACTACGGTAAGTACCGCCTTTGAATCCGCCGTTCCCGCCGAATCCTCCAAAGCCACCTGTACCGGCATTTCCATATCCGGAACCTGCAGCACCGCTCTGATCAAATGCAGCATGACCGAACTGGTCATACAGTTTCTTCTTCTCCGGATCACTCAGTACAGAGTACGCCTCCGTCACTTCTTTGAATTTCTTCTCCGCTTCTTTATCCCCAGGATTCGTGTCCGGATGATACTTCTTCGCCAGCTTACGATATGCTCTCTTTATCTCTTTATCCTCTGCGCCCTTTGACAGCCCAAGCACTTCATAATAATCTCGTTTCATTCTTTCCACATCCTTCCGAATCTCTTGTTGTTTTGAACATATATAGTTTATTATTTCTCTGTGTTCTACTTGTAATATAGCAGACATTTTTAAAACTGTCAATACAACAAATTAGATTTGTCTGGTTAGCCCCGTCACTATTGAACTATCACTTCTCATTTGAATAACCAAGTGCTTTTGTTTCTTTATTGTTGAGGACACATGTAAGGCAGGAGCGTTCCGAATACACTTTGTTCCGTATGTTAGTAAGAGCCAGACAGACACCACTCACGGTAACTGCTCTGGCTCTTAGTCAATAAATGTATCTGTTCCATTTACAGGAATCCTAACAGACAAATCAAATTTTATTTTAACAACTCTCGCAGCACCTGGTTCACCATTCCAGGGTTTGCTTTCCCCTTCATGGCGCGCATTGTCTGTCCAAGCAGTGCTCCGATTGCTTTCTCTTTACCGCCTTTGAAGTCTGCGACTGCCTGTGGGTTGTCTGCGATCACTTTGGCAGCTGTCTCACGGAGTGCACCTTCATCGTTCACCATCTTAAGCCCGTGTTCTTCGACATATTTCTCAGGATCTATATCCTCATGAAAAATCTGCTTGAATACATCTTTTGCCACAGAACTGTTAATGGTTCCTGCCTCCGCAAGATCAATTAATTTTGCCAGGTTCTCCGGAGAGAATGTTAAATCTTCCGGCTCCATTCCATTGTCTTTCATCAGACGGAAGGTCTCTCCGATCAGCCAGTTTGCAACTTTCTTCGGTTTCTCACAGATTGCTGTTGTTGCCTCAAAAAGATCGGCCATTTTCTTAGAACCTGTGATGATCTCTGCGTCATACTGCGGAATATCAAACTGTTCCTTGTAACGCTCCAGCTTCTCCGTACGAAGTTCCGGCTGCTGAGATTTGATTTTCTCGATCCATTCATCACTAATCACGATCGGAACAAGGTCTGGTTCCGGGAAATAACGATAATCCTGTGCATCCTCTTTGGAACGCATTGCATAAGAATGCTCTTTGTTGTCATCCCAGCGTCTTGTCTCCTGTACAACCTGTTTTCCTTCTTCGATCAACTCAATCTGTCTCTGACGTTCGCCTTCAATTGCATGTGCGATTGCCTTAAATGAGTTCAGGTTCTTCATCTCTGTTCTTGTACCAAACTGATCGGATCCGACTTCACGGACAGACAGGTTGACATCAGCACGCATAGAACCTTCCTGAAGCTTACAATCTGATGCGCCTAAATACTGCACGATCATACGAAGCTTCTCAAGATAAGAAATAACTTCTTCTGCGGAACGCATATCCGGTTCAGATACGATCTCTACAAGTGGCACACCGCTTCGGTTATAATCGACAAGTGAAGTATCATCCCACTCATCATGAACCAGCTTACCTGCATCTTCTTCCATATGCATCTCGTGGATTCTTACTTTCTTCTTTCCTGAACCACTCTCGATCTCTACATATCCATCTCTGGCAATCGGGAGATACAGCTGGGAAATCTGATAGTTCTGCGGGTTATCCGGGTAGAAATAGTTTTTACGGTCAAATTTGCATACCTGTGTAATCTTACAGTTTGTTGCAAGACCAATCGCCATAGCATATTCTACAACCTGTTTATTCAACACCGGAAGCGATCCCGGCATACCAGTACATACCGGACAAGTATGTGTATTCGGTGCGCCACCGAATTCTGTGCTGCATCCACAGAAGATCTTTGTCTTTGTAGCCAGCTCAATATGCACTTCCAGTCCAATGACTGTCTCATACTGCTTTGCCATTGTTAACGCACCTCCTTTTCTGACATAAGACCGACAGATGCCGGTGTTTCATGCATCTTCTTTGTCGCACACTCATAGGTATATGCTGCACGGATCAAAGTTTTTTCTTCAAATACATTTCCGATCAGTTGCATACCGATTGGAAGTCCTTTGCTATCTTTTCCAACCGGAACGCTCATTCCCGGAAGACCTGCAAGATTGACTGAGATTGTATAAATATCTCCCAAATACATCTTCATCGGATCACTTAAGCTCTTTCCAAGCTCCGGAGCAGTTGTTGGTGCTGCCGGTCCGAGAATGATGTCATAATTACGGAATGCACGGTCAAACTCTTTCTTGATTAAAGCTTTTGTTCTAAGTGCCTTCAGATAGTAGGCATCATAATATCCTGAACTTAAGACAAAAGATCCAAGCATGATTCTTCTCTTTACTTCAGGACCAAATCCTTCTGAACGTGTTTTCTTGTACATGTTATGAAGTCCATCGTAATCTTTCGTACGATAACCATATTTCACACCATCAAAACGTTCCAGGTTAGAACTTGCCTCTGCATCTGCGATCGTATAATAAGCAGGGATTGCATATTTTACAAGTCGCAGATCAAACGCCTCAACAATCGCACCCTTTTCTTCGAGTACTTTTGCTGCCTTCATCACAGCATCATTTACTTCAGGATCCAGACCTTCTCCCATATAGTCTCTTGGGATTCCAATACGGAGTCCTTTCACATCATCGACAAGTGCTTCTGTGAAATCACAATCATCACGATCCATGGAAGTGCTGTCCTTCGGATCATGGGATGCAATTGCTTCAAGAATTGCCGCACAATCCGATACATCTTTCGCTACCGGTCCAATCTGATCTAAAGAAGATCCATATGCGATAAGTCCATATCGGGAAACGGTTCCATAAGTTGGTTTTAGTCCGACAACTCCACAGAAAGAACTCGGCTGACGAATGGATCCGCCGGTATCAGATCCAAGTGCATAATAACATTCGGACGCTGCCACTGCCGCACAGGAACCACCGGAAGAACCTCCCGGAACATGCGCTGTGTTGTGCGGATTGCGTGTCGGTCCGTAATAAGACGTCTCTGTTGTACTTCCCATGGCAAATTCATCCATGTTTGTCTTACCAATGATAACCGCTCCTGCTTTTCTGAGGTTCTCAACTGCCTCAGCCGTATAGGTCGGTTTGAAGTTGGAAAGAATCTTTGAACTACATGTGGTAAGCTGTCCCTCGATACACATATTATCTTTTACTGCAACCGGAACTCCTGCAAGTGGACCTGTCAGTTCGCCCACATCTATTTTCTTCTGAATTTTCTCCGCCTGTGCATAAGCACCTTCTTCATCTATCGTCACAAAGCTATGAATCTCTGACTCCGCTTCTTTGATCTGTCCAATCACTGCATCGACTGCTTCTCGTACAGTTACTTCTTTTGCTTTGATCTTCTCGCCCAGTTCAAGGGCTGTAAGTTTTAATAAATCCATCTGCTCTCACTCCCTTAACCAATTGTCTTCGGCACTTCAAAACTGTCCTCTTTACGAAGTGGTGCATTCGCAAGTGTCGCTTCTTTGTTATCTCCGTTTGTCACAACATCTTCACGGAACACATTCTGTACCGGAAATACATGAGACATCGGTTCGATTCCTGCTGTGTCAAGTTCATTTAATGTATCTATATAATCCAACATCTGCTCCATGTCTTTTTTCGCTGCTTCTTTCTCTTCCTCTGAAAGTTCCAGCTTTGCAAGGATTCCTACATACTCGATTGTTTCATCGGATATTTTATTTGCCAATTTAATCATCCTTTCTTTCTACTCTGTCTTTGCTAATCCTGACAATTCCCAAAATCAGTATCATAAATTTCTCAGCTTATTGCGCCCTGTAGCGGTACATATCATAGAAACTGTCATAATTCTGGTTTTTTACTGAGCCGGACGGCGTCAGTATTAAGTCCCCATCATCCACTTCCAGCTCCGTTCCTTCCGGGAAAACTGCATTTCTATAAGATTCTGATCCATCTGTATCATAAAACCAGAGTCCATAATTTTCATAATTGAGATTTTCATTTTCCTTATCATAAAAATCACCAAGATAAATCTTGTAATGAAGCTCCGCCCAGTCGACTCCTGATGCCTCGGTCACATCATACCATCCTGCCGGGAAATCTGTTCCCGCCGTATAAGTGTTTCCGGCTTTCAATGTTACCTGTTCCGTCAGCGGATTTTCTTCCAACTGCATCTGTTCCGTCTGTGCATTCTCAGAATGAAACTGGACAACCAGTCCTGTATCAATCTTCAGATGACCTCCTGTATACAGTCTCACATCATCCAGATAATCTCCTGCATCCGTATCTGACTCATCTTCACTAAAATAAGAATAGTAATAAATCGAATTCTCAGGATCATCCTGCTGCATGGAGCCTTCTCCTGAGACAAGCTCCACTTCATAAGTTCCTTCCGGGATCTGTGCTCCGATCTCATACTCCCCATATCCTAATACACAGTCATAAGTTGCTCCTGTTTCAGAAAGTTCTCTCGTTGTATTCATATATGGATCATACTCAGACTCCACTTCGCTGCCATCATCATTCCAGTCATAATCTAAGGAATGGAAATCATCCCCAAATGAGGAAATGAAATCACCAACTGAACCTGCAATGCTTGTAAATGCTACGATTGCCACGATAATTCCCGCAAGAATTCCACTGATTTTCCTTGCCTTTTTCTGTTCCTCGTAAGATCCTGCATGAACCTTCTTTGCCGGATTAAATACCGTCGGCCCACCCAGCTGCATCTGCCCTGTCTGTGGGATTTCCATCCGCGGATTTTCTTTTTGCTGATATTCTGTCTGCGTTCTTTTCCGTCCGTTATGACTCTCACAGAGATGTCCCGCATCCTGCTTTTTCTCCCGTTTTTTGTCTCTCCAGTCTCATTCTGTCGTTTCTGGGAATATGTCATTTTTTTCTTGCGATCAAAGCTGCTCTCATTCAGCCTGTAATTCTTTTTCTCCAGCTTTGTGTTATCCAGCCCGCAGGAACTGCAACGGCCATCAATCAATTTACCTCCGCAAAGATAACATTCTTTTTTCTTAAACATAAAGATCCTCCCTCGTTTCTACTCCTTAAGTTTCTGACCACAACATCCTGTGGGCAGTTCTCTTTCTCAGTTCAGACCTTCACATCCAACAGTTTTTTCATTCAATCCAGGGGGATTGACCCGTTTTTTGTATTTTCTTCTTATGGTTCCAGACGACTTAAGTCTCTTGGGAATAATGTTGTTTCTCTTACATTGTCTTCATTCATCATCTTCATTGTCAGACGTTCCATACCTATTCCAAGACCTCCGTGTGGTGGCATTCCATGCTTAAATGCACTTAAATACTGCTCCATGCCTTCATCTGTCATACCTCGCTTCTCCATCTTCGCAAGAAGTTCATGATAATCATGAATACGCTGTCCGCCGGTTGTGATCTCCATTCCTCTGAAAAGCAGGTCAAAACTGAGCGTGTAAGTCGGATCCTCCGGATCATCCATTGCATAGAATGGACGTTTCTTTGATGGATAATGAGTAACGAATACAAAATCTGCATCCCATTCTTCCTTCGCATAACGGCTGATCAATGTCTCTTCCTCTGGTTCCAGGTCAAATGGGTTCTTGATCTTTCTGTCATACTTCTCGGATACCAGTCGTTTGATCTCGTCGAATCTTACTGCCGGAATATTATCTGTCTTCGGTACTTCAATGTTCAGAATCTGAAGTTCTCTTGCATACTCTTTCTTCAACAGCTCCATCGTATACTGAAGAAATCCCGTTTCCATTGCCATGATATCTTCAAATCCATCAATATATCCCATCTCGAAATCAAGGCTTGTGTACTCATTCAGATGACGCTTTGTGTTGTGTTTCTCTGCACGGAATACTGGCGCTGTCTCAAAGACTCTGTCGAATACTCCGACCATCATCTGCTTATAGAACTGTGGGCTTTGCTGAAGGATCGCCGGTCTGTGGAAATACTCCAGACGGAAAAGGTTCGCACCGCCCTCTGCACTCTTGGCACCGATTTTCGGAGTATGGATCTCTGTAAATCCTTCTTTATAAAGGAAATCACGGAACCCTCTTACGATTCCTTCCTGAATTCTGAACTTCGCACGCTCTCTGATATTTCTCAGAGAAATCGGTCTGTAGTTTAATTTTGCTTCCAGAGATGTGTTCAGCTTCCACTTTGCAATCGGAAGCGGCATTGGCTCTGCCGGCTCACTTAAGATCTTCAATTCACCAAGGCGAATCTCAATCCCATTCGGAGCTTTCGCAGACTCTGCAAGCACACCTGTTACCTCTACTGTATCTGCTTCCTTCACATCTTTCAAGTCAAATTTGGAAATATTTTCTTCATATACACACTGAACAAGTCCTTCTCTTTTTCTGAGAATAATGAATGCAATTGTTCCCATATCACGGATCGTATGGATCGCACCATTTACTTTCACTTCAGTTCCAATTCTTCCCTCTTCGAGAAGTTCACTCAGTTCCAATGTTTCCTTCTTTTTTACACCTGTTACAAATTCCATAATTCTTCTCCTTTCAGATTCCAGCATCCCGGGAAGAAGCTTTCTAAATAAAAAAGCCCCGGGATACATCAGTATCCCGGGACGGAAATTACAATCATAATATCCGCGGTACCACCCGCATTGAATCTCAGTCTTCACATTTCAAATCTTATCCCTGTGTAAGCCAGATTCCACTCTTTGCATGTAACGTATGCTCCACGTGCTGCCCTACTTCATCTGTTCAGACAGCCAGCTCCCAAGTGTTCCCTTAATCCGCTCCGCTGTCCGGCGCTCTCAGTCGGTGACGCCAACTTCCTGTCAGTTTCTGTGAATCAGAGTCTTGTTCTTAGCCTTTTTCTAGTTCAGCACTTTAGTCTGCTAAAACTTGTTTCCAATATTAGCACATCATTTTTTGATTTTCAAGAGTTTTTATCTGAATTGTCACACATTTTAACATTTTATCAGAATGAGGCTTTTTCAACCTATCGGTTTTGTGTACTTTCACTAATTTCTCCCTGAACTGTGCTTAATGCCTGATCCAGCTGGTTATCTGCTTTTGGATTCTCCTCATCATACTGGTATTCAACTTTCACATCCGGTTCAACACCTTTTCCATTGATGCTTCTTCCATTTGGAGTATAATACTCTGCAATCGTCACTTTCAGACAGGTTCCATCTCCCAGATCCATCAATTGCTGCACAACACCTTTTCCATACGTTGTCACTCCGACAATCTTCGCTGTTCCATAATCCTGTACTGCACCGCTGAAGATTTCAGATGCGCTGGCACTGTACTGGTTTACAAGAACTGCCATTGGTTTCTTAAATTCATGAGTTCCGTCACAAGTGATTTCGTCTGTCTTTCCATTCTTGTCCTTTGTTGATACAATTGTACCTTCCGGAAGAAGCAGACGCAGCATATTTGTAACTGTATCAAGACTTCCGCCCGGGTTGTTTCTCAGGTCGACAATAAGACCCTGCATTCCCTGCTTTTCAAGATCGTCCAACGCTTCTTTAAACTGGTCATAAGTTACTGTGTCAAACTCAGACACTCTGATATAGCCAATCTGGTTCTCCTTCATCTCATACGAAACTGTCTTCACTTCGATCGTATCTCGTGTGGCAGTCAGTTCCAGTTCTTCTCCGTCTCTGAGAACTGTAATCTTTACATCTGTTCCCTTTTCCCCTTTGATCCAGGACACCACCGTATCAAGCTGCTCATCACCAACCTCGTGGTCATCGATTTTCTCCAGGATATCTCCTGCTTTCAGTCCTGCTTTCTCTGCCGGAGAGCCTTCATAGACATTTACAATTGTCGCATAGCCCGTATCCGCATCTTTTGTCAGCGTTGCACCCACACCTGAAAATGTTCCGCTTGTTGATTCCATCAGAGCTTTTGTCTCATCTTCATCATAATAAACAGTGTACTTATCTCCCAATGCACTCGTATATCCGGAATAAATTCCTTCTGCCAGCTTATCTGTATCAATTTCATCTTCATACAGATAATATTTATCAATCAAAGCATTCAGCTTATTCAGTTTTTTTGATACCTCTTTTTCTGTCACTTTACCGGATACATAACTGCCGGCTGTGTTCGTAATGACCCTGAATCCCCCAAGGAGAAGCAGGCTGACAAGAACTGTTGCAAGAATTCCGGTAACAATCCCGGCTCCATATCCCTTTTTCTTTTTCTGTTCCATTGTCTGTCCCTTTCGCTGTTATTTAAAGAAAAGGACAAAGCAGAATCTTCCACTTTGTCCCCCTTTATTCTTTGAATCACTTTCATGTAAATATGAAAGGAAGATTTTGAATCCCTTTGTCTTACATATAATTATTTGGATTCACTGGTGTTCCGTTAAGCTCCACCTGGAAATGTAAATGTGCTCCGGTTGAATATCCTGTAGAACCAACATATCCAATCTGTTGTCCTTTTGCTACTCTCTGACCGGCACTCACACAAATTGAGCTGTGATGCATATACTTTGTCACCAATCCATTTCCATGGCTTATAACAACCCAGTTTCCCGCACTGTTGCTCCAGCCTGCCGTAATGACTGTTCCGGCTGCTGCTGCATATGTAGGTGTTCCTGTCGGTGCGGCATAATCATTTCCTTTATGTGGTCTTGAATCGAAAGATCGAACCTCTCCAAAATAACTGGACTGGTACGTCATTCCCGGACATGGATGTGTAAAATATCCACTTCCGCTCACCACGTTTCCGCTGGAAGCCGGTCTGGAACTACTGCTTCCATTACTACTACTGCTTCCGCTATTGTTCTTCTTTGCCGCCGCAGCAGCTGCAGCAGCAGCCGCTGCCTGCTCTTCCTGAAGACGTTTTGCTTCTTCTGCTTTCGCCTTAAGATCTGCAAGAAGATTTGCATTATCTGTAATCTGATCCTGAATCTCAGCAATCTGTGCTTCCTTGCTGCTGATCAGTGTCTGCGCCTCTGTCTGCTGACTCACCAGACTGCTCTGCAATGTATTGAGTTTTTCATACTCATCCTGCAGTTTTGCTTCTTTCTCTTCTACAGCCTTTACTGTATCCTGAAAAGCTGTAAGCATATCTCTGTCATAAGAAGAGAGCTTCGATACATACTCTGCCTTATTAAGAAGATCACCAATATTGCTACTGGACATCAGAATCTCAAGAAACTGGGTATTACCACCCTCATACATGAATTTGATTCTCTTCTTCATGCTGTTATACTGATCATCCTCATCAACCTTCGCCTGTACAAGCTCTTCCTCAGCTGTTGAAATTTCAGTTTCCTTGGCACTTAATTCTTCCTGCGTCTTGTTCATCTGGTCAATGATGGAATTAAGTTCCGCAGCAAGTGTATCTTTTTCAGCCTGAGCTGCACTCTTCTGTGATTGCAGCTCATCTGCTTTTTTCTGCGCTTCATCAATTGTCACAGCACCGGAAGTAATTGTCATTGACAGCATCATTCCGACTGACAGAACCAGTGCTGTCACCTTTCTCATCCGTCTTTTCATAGGTATCTCCTATTACACTCTTAAGTGCTTACGAACAGTGAAGTAACTTCCGAGGAATCCAATTCCAATTCCCATTACCAGCCCAATCGGCAGCAAATAGATATATACATTTCCAACCGGAAGGAATGTAATGATATTCTTCAGAATACTAAACTTCTCCATAATATATACCACAGCCTTGTCATAAAGGAAATATAGCAGGGCAAGCGGAATAACTGCACCGAATAATCCGATGATCAGACCTTCGATCACGAATGGTGATCTTACAACAAAGTCTTTCGCTCCGATATATTTCATGATTGCAATCTCTTCTTTTCTGACTGTAATACCTGTTGTTACCGTATTACTGATCAGGAAAATTGATACTCCGAGAAGAATTGCGATAATCGCAATTGAAACATATGCAACAAGCATATTCACACTGGAAAGTGTGTTCGCTACAACATCTGACTTATTGACCTGTCTGACTCCGTCCAGACTCTGTGCAAATTTAACCAGATCCTGCTGCGTAGCTGAAAGAGACTTACTCTTTGCGATCAGATCCTTATTATCACCTTTTACCGTCTTCATGTAGACTTCATAGTTATCCGAACCTGCCAGCGGGTTATCATCCTTAAAACCTTCTGCAAGTTCCGGGTTGTCTCCAAAATACTCTTTCTGGAATTCTGCCCATGCATCATCTGCTGACACATACTTCACTTCTGAAACATCATCACGGGACTCAAGCTGTTCGCCAATCTCTTTCTTCTGTTCCTCTGTTGCGTCATCATTAAAGAAGACGGTGATTGCAACACCTTCTTCTGCACTTTTGATAATATACTGGAAGTTAACAAGTATCGAGAAAAACAATCCAAACAGGAAAATACATGCTGACATCGTCGCTATGGATGCGAGTGAAAACATCTTGTTTCTCCAGATATTCTTAACGCCCTGCTTTCCAACGTATCCAAATGTACTAATCCTCATTTATATACCCACCTTTTTTCTCATCACTGACGATTACGCCCTGCTTCATAGTAATGACGCGTTCGTTCATCTCGTTTACGATCTCCTGGTTATGTGTAACAACAAGTACTGTTGTTCCACGCTCATTTGCCTCTTTCAGCAGACTCATGATCTCCCATGAGTTTGTCGGGTCAAGGTTTCCTGTCGGCTCATCCGCCAGCAGAATGGCAGGTTCATTTACAATTGCTCTTGCAATCGCTACTCGCTGCTGCTCTCCACCTGAAAGCTCTTTCGGGAATGACTTGTACTTCTGTGCAAGTCCTACCAGTGACAGAGCTGCCGGCACCTTCTTCTTAATTACACGGGTCGGTGTCTCAGTCACACGCAAAGCGAATGCAATATTCTCATAAATATTACGATCCTTCAGAAGACGGAAATCCTGGAACACAACTCCAAGTCCTCTTCTGTATTTAGCTATGTTTCTGTGTTTCATACGGTTCAAATTCTGGCCGTTGACGATAATTGTACCCTCAGTCGGATTCAACTCTTTCATGATCAATTTGATCAATGTAGACTTACCTGAACCACTGTCACCAACGATGAATACGAACTCTCCGCGTTCAATCTTCACGGAAACGCCGTTCAAGGCTGCATGACCTTTGGAATACTCCTTCGTCACATTCCTTAATTCAATCATATGTTCCTCCTAAAACTTATCTATACTCCTACGGTTCTAGTACTCTAATGTCTCCATATACTTCATATACTTTACTACCATTAAAGCAATCTTGAAAGTAATGGCATCCTCAAACACACGCAGATCCAGACCGGTACTCTTCTGAAGCTTATCCAGTCTGTATACCAGTGTATTTCTGTGGATATAGAGCTGTCTGGATGTCTCTGATACATTAAGACTGTTCTCAAA
>OIEF01000762.1_pt1 | contig 12658 bp, 9 predicted proteins | sample 1581721 | NCBI WGS metagenome assembly OIEF01 (sample SAMN01760908, study PRJEB22395) | human gut metagenome
AAGTACAGCTGCTTACCCTTGCCGATATTTTTGAATAACACAAGAAACGCTCTTGTCGGTGTAAAACTGGCAGGAGCGTTTCTTGTTGAAGTGATTATATATAAATGATGAAATTGGCAGAATGTTCCACACAATTTTCTATCAAAACGATTTTCATTATGCTGCATCCATTCTGCCGGGCTTATGAAAAGGCAGGCATTTTTCTTGCTTTCATCATCCTGCAAACAGATGATGAAGCACTACTGGGTATTCATATCAAAAAAGTCTTTATTTGAGTTCAGAATTCATTGAAGATCAAAGGATCATTCGGATTGCAATTACTGTATGAATATGATATGATTGCGTTGAAAACCATTCGTGTTTCAACTGATCAAACAGGGAGCGTATGAACAGCCATGAAGCGTTTGCAGGATATTGCAGATCAAGTTGGTGTAAGCCGGACAACAGTGTCCAATGTGCTGCACGGCAACACCAAAAAGGTTTCCAAGGAAATGATCCGGAAAATTTCGGAAATTCTGAACCAGGAGGGCTATGTCCCGAATACATCTTCCCGTGAGCTGACCCGCAAAGGGTCCTGCATCATTGGACTGGTGCTGGGCTACAACTGTGTCCACGGCATCCCTTCTCTGCGCGATACCTTTGTGGCAGAACTTCTGTCTGGTGTAGAAGAGACAGCCCATCGAAACGGATATTATGTCATGCTGATCAATGGCTATGACCAAAATACGGACCGGGTGGCAGAGATTGCCTCCCGATGGAATGTGGATGGTCTTGTCGTCCTGGGACTGGACGAAAAGAAATACAAGGAGCTGCGCAGGCAACTCAACAAATATATGGTCCTGATTGACACCTATCCCGAAGCGGAGTACCACTACGTCAACGTGGGGACTGATGATTTCGGCGGCGGCGCCATGATTGCAAAGTATCTGCTGGACAACGGGTACACCCAGGCCATCTTTGCCGCCGAGTGTGATACCGGCGCAGACCATTACCGCTGGAAAGGATTTCAGCATCAGATGCGCTCTGCCGGGATTGACTGCGGAGAAGAGCGCCATATTCTTCTCCCCGAGGATCTTTCTCTGCGCCGTGTCATGTACGGCCACTATTTGGATTGCTTTGTCCAGGCCGGGGCTGTGGCCCTGGCCTCTGACTATGATGCGGCGGAAGTGATGAATTATCTGCAGGACCACGGCATACAGGTGCCGGAGCAGGTCTCCGTCACCGGGTTTGACGACTGCATCTATGCAGAACTCCTGCATCCTCCTCTGACGACAGTGCGTCAGAACGTCCCGGCCAAAGCAGAGGCCGCCGTGGAACTGCTGGTGCGTCTGATTCGGCAGGAACCGGTGGAGTGTAAAAATTACGTTCAGCCGGTTGAACTGATCCACCGCAACTCGGTGCGCGAATCAACCCCCAACGCCGCGCCCTGGTCACAAGATCTGCACAAAACCCACAAATAATTCTTGTGGTATTTATCAGTTTCGTAGGAAACGTTGCGCAAAACCCACAAATAATTTTTGTGGTATTTATCAGTTTCGTAGGAAACGTTACGCAAAACCCTTTTCAAATCCTCTTCGGTATTGTACAATGAGCTCGTCAAAAAGACACGCTGCGCAGCCTGTCAGAACGAGACATATACAAACTGGAAGAGGATTTGTTTTTTGTATCCTGGATGGAGCAGACAAAAAACGAATTCCGGAAAATCTGACTGAACATCGTGGAGGATTTTATCATGAGAAAGATTTCGCGCAGATCATTTTTGAAGGCTGCCACCGTTGTCTGCGCACTCACCGCACTGACCGCCTGTGGAGGCGGCGATGAATCTGCCGCCGTTTCCGTGGCCAAGGACGAAAACGGAGCCTATGTGGACACCCTGACCATCACCCTGGGCCGTTTTGCGGAACCTTCTGCTGCTGCCCTGTTCCCGGAAGGCCAGACTTTTGAAGACAACGCCTACACCCGTTACATTGAATCCAAGCTCAACGTGGATCTGGTGGACAGCTTTGAAGCAGGCGGTGACGCTTTCACCAACCAGCTGGCCACCTGCGTCGCCTCGGGTGAACTGCCCGACATCATGAGCGTCATCAGCTACGACACCTTTGTCGAGATGGTGAACAACGGCCTGACCTATGACATGACCGATGTGTACGAGGAGTACGCCTCTGACTACATCAAGAGCCTCTACGATTCCTACGACGGCCGCTGCCTGAGCATGGCAACCTTTGACGGCCGGCTGATGGGTATTCCCGGTACGAACCCCGACAACAGCGTCCCTGTCCTGTGCTGGATGCGCAAGGACTGGCTGGACAAGCTGGGCATCAACCCCGACCCCGACGGCGACCTGTGCATCACGCTGGATGACATCGCCGCTGTGGCCAAGGCCTTTGTGGACGCCAATGTAGGCGGCGGCAACAGCACCGTGGGCATGGCTTTTTCCGGCAATGATATCGGCGATGCCATGTGCATCGCCAACGCCATGGGCGGCTACATCGACCGATGGATCGAAAACCCCGACGGCACCATGAGCTGGTCCACCCTGGCGCCCGAAGTCAAAGCTGCCTGGGCCAAGATGAACGAGTGGTACGAGGAGGGCATCCTGGATCCCCAGTTCGGCACCCGCACCACCGATGACATCAACGCCATGATGATCAACAACGAGCTGGGCATCGTCTTTGGCGCATGGCATATCCCCGACTGGCGTCTGAGCAGCGTCAAGGCCCTGGTGCCGGAGGCCGAGTACATCGCCTATACGGTGGCCGATGACAACGGCATCGTCCACGCCTACCACGAAAACGCCGCCGAGCGGTTCCTGGTGGTCAGCAAGGACTGCAAGTATCCCCAGGTGGCAGTGGAAATTCTGAACATCCTCTATGACGATCTGGCCCGCGCCACCGCGGAAACCGCACCGGATGTCATCGCCTACATCAACGCCGGCGGACACAACGAGGGCCGTCCCTATTACATGGAAGTCCTGCCCGCCAACAATCCCTCCATTTACTACTCCGAGCACATGGCCGTCATCAACGGCGAGATGACCCCTGAGGAAACCACCATTGCCGAGAACAGAGGCTCTTCCCAGGCCATTCTGGACTACCTGAAGGATCCCCAGAACGTCACTGAGGAAACCCTGGGCGGTTGGCACTTCTATGAGTCCCGCATCGTCGGCCTGGGCGCATCCATCGATGCGCTGGAAAAGAACGGCAACGCCGAATGGATCACCCCCAAGTATCCCCCCACCACCCCCACCAGCGAGCAGAAAAAGGCAACCCTGGACAAGACCGAGCTGGAGGCCTATGTGGCAATCGTGACCGGCGCACAGCCCATCGATTATTTCGATACCTTTGTCAGCGAATGGAAGCGTCTGGGCGGCGACGCAATCGCCCAGGAAGTCCAGGAATACTTTGCACAGTAACAAAGGGGGTGGAAACGGATGAAAAATCAGGTCAAAAAGAGCCACGCAAACCAGGCCTATCAACTGTATTACCACGGCATGATGCTCCCTGGTTTCATCTTCCTGATTCTGTTCAACTTTGTTCCGATGTTCGGCGCCGTCATGGCCTTTCAGGACTACAGACCCGCCAAAGGGTTTTTCGGTTCTGACTTTGTGGGCCTCAAACATTTCAAATACCTGTTCGAAATGCCAGACAGCTTTGAGCTGTTCCGCAACACCCTGATCATCGCCCTGGGCAAAATCGTCCTTACCACCATCATGTCCATCGCCTTTGCGATTCTGCTCAATGAGGTCAAGAACAGGACCCTGAAAAAGTCGGTTCAGACGGTGGTTTACCTGCCTCACTTCCTGTCCTGGGTTGTGCTGGCTCTGGTCGTCAAGAATCTGTTCAACCTGGACGGCTCCGTCAACGCAATGCTGGGCACCTCGCTGAACTGGCTGGGCAGCAACTCCCTGTTCCAGCCCCTGCTGATCCTGACCGACACCTGGAAAGAGTTCGGTTATGGCTCCATCGTCTATCTGGCAGCCATCACTTCCATCGACTCGACCCTTTACGAGGCTGCTTCTATCGATGGCGCCACCTGGTGGAAAAAGGTCTGGCATGTCACCCTGCCCGGCATCCGCACCACCATCGTCCTGATGGCCGTCATGAATCTGGGCAACATCCTGAACGCCGGTTTCGACCAGGTCTATAACCTGTACAGCGCATCGGTCTATTCCACCGGTGATATTCTGGACACCTATGTGTACCGCGTCGGCCTGCAGGGCCTGCAGTACAGCTTCGGTACCGCCGTGGGCCTTTTGAAGTCCGTGATCGCCTTTGTTCTGATGATCGGCGCCAACAAGCTGGCTCAGAAGTACACCGACAGCAAAATTTTCTAAGGAGGTCCGTCTGGCAATGAAAGTTGATAAACTCCGCACTGTCATCATCTACATCATTATTATTCTGCTGGGCCTAGTCTGTCTGCTGCCGCTGCTGAACATTGTTGCCATCTCCTTCTCCTCCTCTGCAGCAGTGGAAGGCAACATGGTAGGGCTGATCCCGGTGGGATTCAGCACCGCAGCCTATAAGAAGATCCTGGAGGACTCCCAGTTCTGGCACTCCTTCCTGATCTCGGTGGAGCGGGTTGTGCTGGCCCTGATCATCAACTTTGTGCTGATCGTACTGATGGCTTATCCCCTCTCCAAAACCAACGCGCAGTTCCGGGGCCGCAACATCTATGCAAACCTGATGATTTTTGCCATGCTTTTCAACGGCGGCATGATCCCCACCTTCCTGGTTGTCAAATCCTACGGCCTGCTCAATACCGTCTGGGCCCTGGTTTTGCCGGGAGCCGTGCCCATCTTCAATGTCATCCTGGTGATGAACTTCTTTGCTGCCGTTCCCAAAGAGCTTGAGGAAGCCGCCTTCATTGACGGCGCCAACCCGTTCCAGGTTCTGACCAAGATCTTCATCCCCATTTCCAAGCCGGTTCTGGCCACCGTATCCCTGTTCAGCATTGTGGGCAGCTGGAACGATTTCTACAGCGGCCTGATCTACATGTCCAAAGCCGCCTATTATCCCCTGATGACCTATATCCAGAGTCTGCAGATCAACGTGGAAGATCTGATCAAGCAGGGCAATCTGTCTGCCGTGGTGGATTCTGCCTCCCTGGGCAACACCAACCTCAATGCAGCCAAGATCGTTATTGCAGTTATCCCGCTGCTGCTGATCTATCCCCTGCTGCAGCGGTACTTCGTTTCCGGCATTGTGGTGGGCTCGGTTAAGGGCTAATTTATATTCTTTCAGAGCGCTCCGGAGACGGGGCGCTCTATCTGACAAAACAACCATTCAGTCACTTTTATTTGGGAGAACGGTATGATTCAAAAGTATCTCTATGGTGTCCCCTTTGACACCGAATCAGTGGTCGCACCAATCCCTGCAAGCCAAGGCGAACCCCCTGTGGGAACGGTCAAAACCAGTGAGTCCGGCTTCTGCTTTGCCTGCCCCCTGGCGGAGGGCGACCGGGTCTACGGCCTGGGCGAAGCCAACCGCGGCATCAACAAGCGGGGCTTTGTCTACGTCAGCGACAATGTGGACGACGGCCTCCACACCGAAAACAAGCAGCGAATGTACGCCGCCCACAACTTCATCGTGATCTCTGGCCAGCAGAATCTGGGGCTGTTCTTCGACTATCCCGCCCGGATTCGGTTTGACATCGGCTTCACCCGCAGGGATTGGCTGGAAGTCACCTGTGAGCGGGCCGACCTGGCCCTTTACGTCATCACCGGCGACAGCGCCTGCGATGTGGTCAAGCAGTTCCGGGCCATCATCGGCCGCAGCTACATCCCGCCCAAATTTGCCTTTGGCTTTGGCCAGAGCCGCTACGGCTACAAGATCCAGGCCGACTTTGAAGAGGTGGTGGCCAAACACCGCCAGGCCCATATTCCCCTGGACATGGTGTACATGGACATCGACTACATGGACCACTACAAGGACTTCACCGTCAACCCGGAGAATTTCCCCGATTTTTCCGGCTTTGTATCCAAGATGAAAGAGCAGGGCGTCCGGCTGGTGCCCATCATCGACGCCGGCGTCAAGGAGGAAGCAGGCTATTCGGTCTGCGACGAGGGCAAGGAAAAGGGCTACTTCTGCAAGCGGGCCGACGGAACCGATTTTGAGGGAACCGTCTGGCCGGGGTGGAGCCACTTCCCCGACGTGCTGAACCCCGAGGCCCGGGCCTGGTTCGCCAGCCAGTACAAGGCTCTGACCGACTGCGGCATCGAGGGCTTCTGGAACGACATGAACGAGCCCGCCATCTTCTACTCCCGGGAGGGGCTGGCCGAGCGGCTGGATCATCCGCCGGTTCCCCATGAAGACGGCACCATCGATCATTTTGGCCAGGCCATCGGCTGGCTCAATCTGTCCAATGCGCCGGAAGACTACGCCCGCTTTTATCACAAGGTGGACGGCAAAATGGTCCGCCACGACCAGGTCCACAACCTCTACGGCTACAACATGACCCGGGCCGCCTCGGAGGGGCTGGCCAGCATTGCCCCGGGCAAACGGTTTCTGCTGTTCTCCCGGTCTTCCTGCATCGGGATGCACCGGTACGGCGGCGTCTGGACCGGCGACAACCACTCCTGGTGGAGCCACCTGCTGCTGAACCTCAAGATGCTGCCCTCCCTCAATATGTGCGGTTTCCTGTATGTGGGAGCCGACCTGGGTGGCTTCAACGCCGACACCAGCCGGGATCTGCTGCTGCGGTGGCTGGCGCTGGGGGTGTTCACCCCCCTGATGCGCAACCACTCAGGCTGCGACACCCGCCGGCAGGAGTTCTACCAGTTTGAGGGCCCTGAGGACTTCCGCAGCGTCATCGAGACCCGCTACCGGCTGATCCCCTACCTCTACAGCGAATACATGAAGGCAGCGCTGAACGGCGATATGCTGTTCAAGCCCCTGGCCTTCGTCTACCCCGAAGACGAGATCGCCCTTCAGACCGAGGACCAGCTGATGCTGGGCAATGAGGTGATGATTGCCCCGGTCTACACCCAGAACGCCACCGGACGGATGGTGTATCTGCCCGAGGAGATGCTGTTTGTCAAGTTCGGCCCCGAGGGCCGCATCACACAGGAAGTCCTCCCCGCCGGCACCCACTTTGTGAAGGTGGCCCTCAATGAGGTACCCCTGTTCATCCGCAAAGGCGCCTGCATCCCGGTGGCGGACCCCGCCCAGACGGTGGCCGGTATCGACCCCGCTACCATCCGGATGATCGGCTGGCCCGGGGCCAGCTATGACCGCTACGACGACGACGGGGTCACCATCCCCGCAGAAGAATAAGGAGGCATTGCCATGGACCGCAAATGGTGGAAAGAAAGCATCGTATACCAAATCTACCCCAGCAGCTTCCAGGACTCGGACGGGGACGGCATCGGGGACCTGAACGGCATTCGTTCCCGGCTGGATTACCTGAAGGATCTGGGGGTCAATGTGCTGTGGCTGTGCCCCATCATGGACTCCCCCATGGATGACAACGGCTACGACATCTCCAACTACCGGGCCATCAACCCCCGGTTTGGCACCATGGAGGACTTCGACGCCCTGCTGGCCGAGGCCCATCAGCGGGGCATCCGCATTGTGATGGACCTGGTGGTCAACCACAGCTCGGACGAGCACCCCTGGTTCATCGAGAGCCGCAAGTCGGTGGATAACCCCTACCGAGACTACTATATCTGGAAGCCGGGCAAAGACGGCCACGAGCCCAACAACTGGGGCGCCAGCTTCGGCGGCTCGGCCTGGAAATACGACCCCCAGACCGATATGTATTACCTGCACCTGTTCTCCCCCAAGCAGCCCGACCTGAACTGGGAAAACCCCAAAGTCCGGGACGAAGTGTTCAACATGATGACCTGGTGGTTTGACAAGGGCATCGACGGGTTCCGGATGGACGTCATCAGTATGATTTCCAAGGACCAGCGCTTTCCGGATGGCGAGAAACACGGACTGTATGGCAATGGCGGTCCCTACTATGTCAATGGGCCCCGCATCCATGAATTTTTGCAGGAGATGAACCGGCGGGTCCTCTCGAAATACGACATTATGACGGTGGGCGAGACCCCCGGTGCCACGGTGGAAAACGCCCCCCAGTATGCAGGATTGGACGGCAAGGAGCTGAACATGGTCTTCCAATTTGATCACGTCGGCATTGGGGACGGACCCCTGGGCAAGTGGACCACCCAGCGCTACGATTTTATGCAGCTCAAGAAAATTCTCAGTCACTGGCAGACCGGCCTGGACGGCAAAGCCTGGAATAGCCTGTTCTGGGACAACCACGATCAGCCCCGGGCTGCATCCCGCTGGGGCGATGACTCGCCCCTCTCCGCCAAGATGCTGGCCACCTGCCTGCTGAGCCTGCAGGGGACTCCCTACATCTATGAGGGCGATGAACTGGGGATGACCAACGCCTATTTCAAAGATCTCAGCCAGTACCGGGATATCGAAAGTCTCAACGCCTTCAAGGAGCTGACCGGCGCAGGCTTGATTTCTGCAGACGAAATGATGGAGTGCCTGGCCCTCCGCAGCCGGGACAACGCCCGCACTCCGGTCCAGTGGGACGACTCCCCGAACGCCGGTTTTACCACCGGCACCCCCTGGATTGAGGTCAACCCCAACTATACCGCCATCAACGCCGCCGCCGAGGAAAAAGACCCGGACTCGGTGCTCAACTACTACAAGCAGATGATCGCCCTGCGCAAGAGCCATTTGGGGCTGATTTACGGCTCCTTCCAGCTTCTGGACGAGGAGAACCCCCAGGTCTTTGCCTACCGGCGTACCCTGGCCGAGACCGGCGAGAACTACCTGATCGCTTGCAACTTCTCAGACAAGGACGCGGCCTTCACAATTCCCGCTGATTTTGCAGGGGCCCGGCGCCTGATCGGCAATTATCCTGACACCGCTCCCACCGGCGCTGTGACCCTGCGCCCCTATGAGGCCTTTGTGCTCCAGAAGTAAACCAGGTGATACCCTATGAATGACTTTTTCGACCTGGATGCCCCTCTGTTCCGTTTCTTAACCCGGGTTGCGGATATGGTGATTCTCAGCCTGCTGTGGCTAATAGGAAGCCTGCCGCTGTTTACCTTGGGCATTTCCAGCACAGCCCTCTATTATGCAGTGAACAAGTCCCTAATTGAGGACCGGGGAACGGTCAGCGAGGAATTTTTCCGGGCCTACCGCCGGAGCTTCCGACAGGCAACTTTGAGCTTTCTTGCTCTGGCAGTGCCGGAGAGCATTCTGCTGGCTGACTGCTTTATGACCCATTACCTCAAGGGGCAACAGGCAGCGACGGGTAATCTCTGGATCATTTTTACGGTGCTGAGTACCTGTGGGCTGGCCTGGATGATCTACAACGCAGCCTATGCGGCAAGATTTGACGACCCGGTCAAAAAGACGGTGTTGCAGTCCGGTGCCATGTCATTGCTCCATTTTGATAAAAGTCTGCTGCTTTTGGTGGTGCTGGCTGCGTTCGGCCTGCTGACAGCATTCTGCCCGCCGCTGATCCTTCTGGCACCTGCCGGATATGCGCTGTTTGCCCGGTGGGTCCTTGAGAAAAAGGTGTTCTATCAATATCTTCCCGATCTAGACGATGGCATAGACAAGGAGAATAAAGACTGTTCTCATCAGGATTGATCGTTCCTCCAATTTGACCATTCTTTCCTAGAAACCATCGAAAAAATCTGTCTGGGCTTGGGAATCACCTTAAAAGACTTCTTTGATTCCTCATACTTGTAGTGAAAAGCCGCTCACCATGCTGGAAACCTGCACGGTGAGCGGCTTTCATACTGCTTCTATTTTATCCTTGGGCCATCTCCAGATAAATGTTAAGCTGCATCTGTCTGGCGATCCTATTCGTGATCCTTGGAATCGGCATCAACCTTTGACAGTGCATTTCTCACATCCCTATTTACTTCTTCCAAAGCCTGTCTGATGGGTTTGTTATGGCTCCCCATCGCCGCAGCAGTCCACAGGCGGTTTTGAAAGATAAATCTCCTTCATTTTCATTTTCTGCTTAACGGCAGCAATAAAAAAGACCCCCGCAGCGTATGATTTGACGCCGCGGTTTTTTTCAATTGTTCGGTTTGTATTGCAGCACCTTCTGGGAGAACGTCCGATCGAAGAACTGGATGAAGGGCCCAAGGCAGAACGCACAGATCAAGGTGCCAAGGCCCACAAGGCCACCCAGCAGCCAGCACAGCAGGGCGCTGAGCGCATCGGTGAAGATGCGGCACCCGAAGTACGGGCAGGGTGTGTAGTCCCGCAGACCGAGGGAAAGGTAATCGTAGGGCGCGATGCCGAGGTCGGCGGTCTGGTAGAGCGAAGCGCCCAGCGCCGTGACCAGCACCGCCGCGATGACCCACGCCAACTGCACCGCCAGCGACGGCGCGTCGCCGAAGTGGGCGTGAATGGGGTCATAGAACGCCGTGACGATGTACCCGATGCAGATGCCGTTGACGAAGGTGCCAAGGCCGATGTACTTGCGCCCGAACCAGAATTCCAGCAGGAAAAACAGGATGTTCGTGCACAGGTTCTGGGTGCCCAGCGAGATGCCGAGCAGCTCCGCCAGCCGCATGTTCAGGGCGCTGATGGAGTCGTTGCCGAGGTGGGACTGCTTGAAAAGCGCAATGCCAAGGGCGATGATGACGATGCCCGCCACCATGCCCACCACCCGCCGGGCAGTCGGTTTGCGCAATGCGGTGCCGTTCATAGGGGATTCTCCTTTAGCGTTTCTTTTCCCCTATTATACGCCTACTTTGGACGGGAGACAAACTATTTATGGAAAGATACAACGATATACGGGGAATCCGCCTTACCCCCTTTAATCTCACCTCAATCCGTTCTTTCTCCAGCCCCTCCCCGATCACGATGAGCACTTCCTGCCCCTTGGGGATAGCGTTTGCCGTCAGGCCGTCGGCGGCGGCAGATATCCCCAAATGGGATTTTGGCTTCTTCACCATCAACATGATTGGCTATCAGGTGCAGGTCATTCCCGCCATGCTGGCCGCGTTCACGCTGGTCTATCTAGAAAAATTCTTCTGCAAGATCTGCCCGCCGGTCATCTCGATGATCGTTGTGCCCTTCTGCTCGCTGGTGCTGTCCGTCATCATCGCCCACACTGTCCTTGGCCCCATCGGCTGGAAGATCGGCACCTTCATTTCTGACATCGTCTACGCCGGCATTTCTGGCTCCTTCCGCGTGGTCTTTGGCGCAATCTTCGGTTTTGTTTATGCCCCGCTGGTTATCACCGGTCTGCATCACATGTCCAACGCCATCGATATGCAGCTGATTGCCGACTTCGGCGGTACGATGCTGTGGCCGATGATCGCGCTGTCCAACATTGCGCAGGGCTCCGCCGTGCTGGGCATGATCTACCTGCAGCGCAAGAATGCTGCCGCACAGGAAGTCAACGTTCCCTCCTGCATCTCCTGCTATCTGGGCGTTACGGAGCCTGCCATGTTCGGTGTCAACCTGAAATTCCACTTCCCGTTTATCTGCGGCATGATTGGATCTGCCATCGCAGCGGTCGTCTGTGTGGCAACTTCCACCACGGCCAACGCCATCGGTGTCGGCGGCATCCCTGGTATTTTGTCAATCCAGCCCGCCTATATGCTCAGCTTTGCGCTATGCATGGCCATTGCCATCGTCGTCCCCTTTGTGCTGACCGTCATCGTCGGCAGGAAAAAAGGCGTTGCCTGATTTTGTGAGGTGTGTACCATGAATGATTTTAAAGATAAAGTTGTCTACCAAATTTACCCGAAATCCTTCATGGACTCGAACGGTGACGGATTCGGCGATTTGAAGGGCGTCACCGCGAAACTGGACTACCTCGCCGACCTGGGCGTTGACTATCTCTGGCTGACGCCGTTCTTCCCCTCGCCCCAGCGCGACAACGGCTATGATGTGGCCGACTACCGTGCCGTTGACCCGCGCTACGGCACGATGGAAGATTTGGAAGAACTCATCCGCGAGGCGGACAAGCGCGGCATTGGCCTGATGTTGGATATGGTGTTCAACCACACCTCCACCGAGCATGCATGGTTCCAGCGGGCACTGGCCGGTGAGAAAAAGTATCAGGATTACTACATCTTTAAGAACGGAACCCCGGACAATCTGCCCACAAACTGGGTGTCCAAGTTCGGTGGCCCGGCATGGCAGTATGTGCCGCAGCTGGGCAAGTGGTATCTGCACCTGTTCGATGTGACACAGGCAGACCTGAACTGGGAGAACCCGGCGGTACGGGAAGAAATGGCCGACATCCTCCGTTTCTGGAAGGCGAAGGGAATCAAGGGATTCCGCTTTGATGTGGTCAATCTGATTTCCAAACCGGAAGTGTATGAGGACGACTTTGCGGGCGATGGCCGTCGCTTCTACACCGATGGCCGCAATGTCCACAAATACCTGAAAGAATTGGTGGCGGCAGGCGGCATCGACGGCATGGTGACGGTGGGCGAAATGTCCTCCACCTCGTTGGAAAACTGCATCGGGTACACTGCTGCGGGCAACCATGAACTGTCTATGTGCTTCAACTTCCATCATCTGAAGGTGGACTACAAGAACGGCGACAAATGGGCACTGATGCCTGCCGACCATCTTGCCCTGAAAAAACTGTTCCAGACCTGGCAGGAGGGGATGCAGGCGCATGACGGCTGGAATGCGCTGTTCTGGTGTAATCA
>OIEF01000779.1_pt1 | contig 12489 bp, 8 predicted proteins | sample 1581721 | NCBI WGS metagenome assembly OIEF01 (sample SAMN01760908, study PRJEB22395) | human gut metagenome
CCACTGGCGCTCATTCGTGTACTTTTCTTTGAGCAGCTCTGTCTGCTCCAATATCTGCCTTGCGTATCCAAGAAAGACCTCGCCCTCCTTAGATACTACCACGCCTCTGTTGGAACGGATAAAAATCGTCAGATTCATCTCCTTTTCCAACTCCCGAATTGCAGTTGTCAGACTCGGCTGTGTGATGTAAAGCCGCTCAGCAGCCTCTGTGATTGTTCCCGCAGAAGCGACGGTAACGGCATATTGTAACTGTTGTAATGTCATGCTTCTTCCTTCCCGGAAAAGGTTTGATCAAAAATTTTACCAAGACGCATTTCTCCTCGATATGCCTTTTCTAACTCCTCTGACATTTTTATGGCATCCTGCACACTTTTCTTCATAAGAAGTTCTAGCTTTTCATTGCTGTAACGGCATCTGGGATTGTCTTTCTCATTGGCAAAAAAACCATGAATCTCACCATATACACGCGCAATACGCATTCCGGCAAAAATGACATGACGTTTTGCCTTGCTTGTCGTGAAGAACAAACGTGAAAACCACAAAAAGCCTTTGATTGACTGATGAATTTGAACTGGCTGCAGGCCATAAAACAGTGCAATAGGCTTTGCCCAGCGAAAATTTGTGGATAAGGCCTGTCTAAAATCCCAATTAAACGGATCTAATCCATCCTTTTTCATTAAATATTTTTCAAATTCCTTTTCGATTTCATGATGAGAAATACGTCTTGTCTTTTCGAAATGGTTGATATAGGTATGACATGATGCATCTAGTGCAAAATGACACACAACGCCAAGCGCATATGCCCATAATGCTTTTTGCATTTTGTCTCCCTCTGCTGCCGAGCGATGCATCTGGGTCAGCGCATGTTCAAAAAACACGCGCCCCGTCTCATGATGAATAACAACGCCGATCTGCGTGATCGGGTGACGAATAATTGGATGATAAAAGAACAAAATATCTGGTCCATGCAGACCAATCTCATACAGATCCTGATAATCCTCCAACAGTCTTTGATATTTTGCTGGAAGCTTATTTTTCACCATTTGTCCAAATTTATAATGTGCATAAAATGCCGGCATCGAAATCTCCCTTTCTGAAATACAATAATTTACCTGATAAAATTAGTAGAAACTTCCTTTTTTGTATCTGGAAGCGCAATGTTTTGTGCCTTTCCAGCCTCAAAACATTTTAGCATCCATGCCATGCATTTTGCTGCATTGCGCATGGTCTGCAAGCCCTCTAAATCCTGACGAACCTCTTCTGGACAATTTCCATGAACCATGTTCCAATAGGTAGAACCTACTGTTGGCATCTGGTTAATTCCAAAATATTTATTAATGGCATCTAATGACGCAGTTGTACCAGCTCTTCTTGCAGAGGCAACTGCCATGCCTGGCTTAAAACGAAATGCTCTGCCGCTGCTGTAAAATACTCTGTCCAGAAATGACAGGATCCGTCCACTTGGATGTGCATAATAGACCGGTGTACCGAAGACAAATCCGTCCGCCTCTTTCGCCTTTGCCACGAATTCATTGACTTTGTCATCCGCAAACACACAGCCATTTTCATTACACTGTCCACATCCGATACAGTCTCTCACCGGCTGACTGCCGATCTGAAAGATCTCATACTCGATGCCCTGTCTTTCCAGTTCCTTTCCTACTTCCAGAAGAGACTGGTATGTATTGCCTTCTTTTTTTGCGCTTCCGTTTAACATCAATACTTTCATACTTTCCACCCTTTCTTTTGAAAATGCCAGGGACAAAATCACTTTCACCCCTGACATTTTTTCATATATCTTTTATAAATATATATTTTTCGCACATTATTTTACACATCAAAACAGCTGCCGCCCACGAATTCCCTCAGGATAGAATTCTTCGGGATATCCTCACTGGGGATCCCCACAAAATAATCCAGGAATTTTAACAGCCGCTTCGCTTCCTGATACTCCGGTTCGTCCGGACCGATCTGGAAGAGTACCGGCTCCGCGTACAGTTTCAGCACTGCCAGTTCATACAGAAGTGCCGAGTTAAACATTGCATCTGCCTGTTCCTGATAGGGGAAGATATTTTCATCCTCTCCACGGCGAACCGACGGCCACATCGCAATCGTTGCTTTCGCACTCGTTCCTCTCGTCCGGTTATCCCGGACAATCCGGCGAATCAATCGTCCGTCCGTCGTCGGAATCCGGTTGTGTTCGTCAATATTTAACTGCGTCAGCGCACTGATATAGATCTTGAATTTGCTCTCCGTCGGAAGCGAATAGCTCAGCCGGTCGTTCAGTCCATGGATTCCCTCAATCACCAGAATATCGTTCGGCTGCATCTGCAGGAAATCCCCTTTGTATTCCCGTTTTCCCAGTTTGAAATTAAACCGTGGCAGTTCCACCCGCTCGCCCTTAAGCAGCGCATTCATATCGCGGTTGAAAAGTTCCACATCGATAGCTTCCAGACACTCGTAATTGTAGTTCCCGTTTTCATCCCGCGGCGTATCTTCCCGGTTTACAAAATAATTATCCACCGCGATCGGATGCGGTTTCATCCCGTGAGCCGCCAGCTGGATTGACAGGCGATGAGAAAATGTGGTTTTTCCTGAGGAGGATGGTCCGGCGATCATAACGAATTTTACACCGCCACGCTCGATGATCTGCTCTGCGATCTTTGAGATTCTTCCCTCCTGCAGAGCTTCCGAGATCAGCAGCAGTTCCTGCATTTTTCCTTTCGAGATTTTCTCGTTCAGTTCCCCTACCACGGAAACTCCCATCATCTCGCCCCATTTTTCCGCCTCTTTCTGCACCTGAAAAATCTTCGGTGACGGCGTAAACGGCGGCAGTTTTTCCGGTTCTTTCCGGGTTGGCATCTGCATCACAAAGCCCTCGTCATACGGATACAATTTGAAATATTTCAGATATCCGGTATGCCATACCATATACCCGTAAAAATAATCCTCAAATTCCTCGAGATTATAGATATTTACGCGGGAACTTCTCCGGTAACGAAACAGTTTTTCTTTGTCATACATGCCATATTTGTGAAAGAGATCCAGCGCAGAGGCGGTAGACACACTCCGTTTCATCACCGGTGCATGTTTTTCCACCAGCTCATGCATATACGTTTCCACCTGATCCAGAAATGGCTGATCGATCGTCACATCTCCATCAATCGTATAGTAAAATCCCTCTCCCACCGTAAAATGCAGGACAATCTTCCGGATCTTCTCATGTCCTGCCACATGATATACCGCCTTTAACAGCAGTAGATTCATGCTTCTTTTGTATGTTTTATGACCGATACTGTCCGCCACTGTCACCAGTGAGATCCGGCAGTCCCGGTGAATCTTTTTATGAAGTTCGCGAAGTTTTCCGTCTACCGTTACCAGAACCACCGGATACTTACAATCCTGGTCGAAATCTTTGACAATTTCTCCAAAAGGTGTTCCATCCGGATATGCTTTCTCCCTGGAACCCACTGTTACTTTACACATCTTAAGTCCCATCTTCACCACTCCTTTCAGCTGCCGCTACACCACCCGGTACGGATGATGCACTCTGGCAGTTCCTACCGCAAGCTCCGGAAACATAGTTTCCAGTTCCTGTCTCATATATGCGATAAATCCATATTCAGTTCCATAATGACCGGCATCGATCACAGCGATTCCCTGCGCAACGGCATCAATTGCCGAATGATAATCCACATCTCCGGTAACGATCACATCGGCACCTTTTTCAATTGCACCACGGATCATACTTTTTCCGGAGCCGCTGCTCACTGCCACACGATGAATGATCGCTGCCGGATCTCCGTACATCCGTACATCCGGGATCTCAAAGTCGTTTCTTACTTTTCCGGCAAATTGTTTCAGATCCATCGTCCCTTCCAGCGCACCTACTCTTCCGATGCCTTCCCCGGGAGCGGTTTCTTCCAGCACTTCACAGTCCGTAAGTCCCAGACATTCCTGATTCAGCTGTGCCATCCCCTTCACATCAAAGTTCGTATGCATTGCATAATAACACAGATCCGCCTGGATCATCGTGATCAGTCTGCGACCGATAAAATCTGCACTGGTCACTTTTTTTACCGGTGAAAAAATCATCGGGTGATGGGTGATCAGAAGATCCGCACCGAATTCCAGTGCCTGTGCGATCGTCTCTTCTGTAGCATCCAGTGCTGTAAATATTTTTTTGATTTCTTTTTCTTCTCTTCCCACCAGAAGTCCTACGTTATCCCATTCCAGTGCATAGGAAGGATTCCACCGTTCTTCCAGCTTTCTCATAACTTCTTTACATATCATCGTTCATACACCTCCAGTGCCTGCCCGATCAGCCGAAGTTCGTCCTCCAGCTCTTTTTGCCGTGCGGTGATCTTTTCTGCTTTCTTTCCGTCTGCTGCGAGTTTTTCCTGTATTTTCTTGCAGGTTTTCTGTTTGTCTTTCAGATATTCCTCTAATACCGGATGTTTCTCTTCCAGCAGATATTTTCCATACTGTAACTCCACCTCCTGCCACAGCGGCATTTCCCCATGTACTGCCCGCATGGCGGGATAATATTTTCCGTCCTCATATACCATCTTTTCCCCGGCTATCACATATCCATGAGTCAGAAGGTATGACCGGACTTTGTCGATCTCTGACTGGGGTTGCAGGATCAGTTCTTTTACGGAAGCAAGCACCTTTTCACCTGCTTCCAGAATCTTCACTGTCAATGCCCCGCCCATTCCGGCAATCAGGACAGAATCCGCCTCCCCGGGGCACAAAGCCTGTACACCATCGGAGAGGCGGGTATGTATATCTGTTTCCAGATCAAACTGTTGTATATGTTCTTTTGCGCGCTCCAGTGGTCCCGGATTCACATCCATAGCCAGAGCTGATGGAATTACGCCTTCCAGGCAAAGAGCGATCGGAATATATCCATGATCCGTTCCCACATCTGCCAGCCGGTTTCCCGGTGTCACAAAAGAAGCATTCATCCGAAGTCTTTTGGATAATTCCATTAATCCAGATAATCCTTCAGCTTTCTGCTGCGGCTGGGGTGACGCAGTTTTCTTAATGCTTTCGCTTCGATCTGACGGATACGTTCTCTTGTGACACTGAATTCTTTTCCTACTTCTTCCAGTGTTCTGGCTCTTCCATCATCCAGGCCGAAACGCAGACGAAGTACTTTCTGTTCTCTCTCGGTCAGTGTGCTCAGCACCTCTACCAGCTGTTCTTTTAACAGCGTAAAGGCTGCTGCATCTGCAGGTACCGGAACGTTATCATCCTGGATAAAGTCACCCAGATGGCTGTCTTCTTCTTCACCGATCGGGGTTTCCAGAGAAACCGGTTCCTGAGAAATCTTAAGGATCTCACGGACTCTTTCCACCGGCATATTCATCTCTTCTGCAATCTCTTCCGGCGTAGGTTCACGGCCCAGCTCCTGCAGTAACTGTCTGGACACACGGATCAGTTTGTTGATGGTTTCTACCATATGCACCGGGATACGGATCGTTCTTGCCTGATCGGCGATCGCACGGGTGATGGCCTGACGGATCCACCAGGTTGCATAGGTACTGAACTTATATCCTTTGGTGTAGTCAAATTTTTCCACTGCTTTGATCAGACCCAGATTTCCCTCCTGAATCAGATCCAGGAACAACATGCCGCGTCCCACATATCGTTTTGCGATGCTGACCACCAGACGAAGATTGGCTTCTGCCAGACGTTTTTTCGCCGCCTGATCGCCGTTTTCCATCCGTTTTGCCAGTTCGATTTCCTCTTCTGCACTCAGAAGAGGCACTTTACCGATTTCTTTCAGATACATACGAACCGGATCCTCGATACTGACCCCTTCCGGTACGGAAAGGTCTATATTTTCCAGATCCACCTCATCCTCTTCCATATGCATATCTTCATTATCCAGCAGTGCGTCGTCCTCGGTTACCCGGAGTACATCCACGCCATTGGCTTCCAGATATTCGAAGATCAGATCCATCTGCTCATTATTCAGGGTGATTCCTTTAAAGAAATCATTGATTTCCTGATACTCCAGCACATTTTTCTTCTTCTTGCCTAATTCCACAAGGTTTTTCAACTGTTCTGCAAATTGGGCTTTATCCATTTCCATCTGTTTTTCCATCCTTCCATATATTGTTTATATTTTATCCTTAACAAAAAGAAATATGCAAATGCAGCTTTCCGGCTTTTAACTCTTCCAGTTCTTTTTTCGCCTGCATCAGATTCATCAGCCCCTGCATGTCTGTAGGCGCCAGATTCTCTGTGCGGTGGGCGATACTGTCTTCCTTCATTCTGCATATCACATCCAGTAATGCCTGCTCCCTCTCCTGTTCCGAGTCCAGCGGGATCGTCGCGTTGAATACAGCCGCCACTTCGGTCTGTTCCTCGCTGTCCGTAAACCGGTTCAACAGTCTCGCCGGGTTTGGCTCCCCCTGCCGATACTGCTCATATAGCAGTTCAGCCACCTGATGATAGAGGGGTCTTGTAAAATCATCCGGTCCGATATAACGGCTTACCTCTCCGAAAATCTCCGGATAAGAAGTCAGCCAGGTAAGCATCAGTTTCTGAGATACTTCGTATCCGTTCTGCTTTTCCTTATTCCTGTTCAGACCCGATTTTGGTTTGACAGTCTCTGTCATTCCCACGCCCTTCATCGCCAGCCGGTTCACCATCTTTCTGAGTTCTTCCGGCTCGACCTGATAAGTTCCGGCAATGGTTTTGATATAACTGCTTCGTTCAATCTCGTCTTCAAAACGCAGCAGCCGCTTTGCCGTTTCTTTAAAAAAGTCCGTGCGACCCTGCGGGTCCTCCATATCATACTGCCCTTCCAGTGCCTTCAGTTCAAACATAAAACTGTTCATTCCGTGATCCAGCCTCTCCTGAAAGGCTTCTTTTCCCATATTTTTGATAAATTCATCCGGATCCTTATAAGGCCTGAGATTGATGACCTTCGTGGAAAGTCCGGCGGTTTTTAACATCGGGATGGCCCGGAGAGCTGCTTTCACACCTGCTTCATCACTGTCGTAAATGATCAGGACTTCATCGGTATACCGTTTCAGGAGACTGGCCTGCTGAGAGGTCAGAGCCGTTCCCAGAGACGCCACTGCATTGTTAAATCCTGCCTGATGCATGGAGATCACATCCATGTACCCCTCGCAGATGATCAGATTTTTCTTTCTCGAAGAACGCGCCATATTCAGTCCGTACAGATTCCGGCTCTTATCAAAGATCTTCGTCTCCGGTGAGTTCAGATATTTGGGCTTTGCATCTCCCATCACCCTGCCTCCGAATCCGATCACACGGTTGTTCACATCCATGATCGGATAGATCACACGGTTCCAGAATTTATCATACATGCCACGTTTTTCATCCACATTAAACAGCCCTGACTGCCGTAAGAGCTCATCTGAATAGTTTTTTCCCTTCAGATACCGGTACAGGTTGTTGCTGAACTTGCAGGAATACCCAAGACCAAACTTATTGATGGTCTCATCACTGAGTTCTCTGCCCTTCAGATATGCCATCCCCTGTTCTCCGGTTTTCTGGCGCAGCTGATAATAGTAGAACTTCGCCGCTTCCTTGTTTATCTCCAGAAGTGCGGATTTCAGGTCTGCCTGTTCTTTCGCTTCTTTGGAATATTCCATTTTGGGAAGTTCCACTCCTGCACGGTCCGCCAGCATCTCCAGCGCCTCCGGGAAAGTAAAGTTCTCATATTCCATCAGAAAGGTAAATACATTACCACCAGCTCCACATCCAAAGCAATAATACATCTGCTTTCCGGGGCTTACGGAAAACGACGGTGATTTTTCATTATGAAAGGGACAAAGTCCGAAATAGGAACTTCCTTTTCGCTGCAATTTCACATAACCGGAAATCACATCTACAATATCGTTTTTCATTCGAATTTCTTCGATCAGATCATCCGAATAACGCATGTTTTCTCTCTCCTTTATCCACTGTTGTCATTTACCCACGTATATATATATTCCCCGTCCGGCGACAATATCCTTTTTTATTTGTCCCGGTTCTCTTTTTCTTTGACAAAATATGCTTTTTTTTATTCTTCTTCGCAACGATTCCCCTGCAGTTCAGTATACCGCCCAGGCTGAAGGAATAAAAATTTCTTTGAATTTTGCCATCGCATACTGATCCGTCATGCCGGAGATATAATCACATGCCACCCTTTCTCTGTTCTCGCCTTCTGCGATCAGTTTCTGGTATTCCCGGGACATCTGTTCCGGATGCCTGCTATAATACAGATACATCTCCTGCAGCATCGTCCTGGCTTTTCTTTCTTCTTTTTTCGCCACCGGATTATTGTAAACGCTCCGAAACATCAATGTGCGAAGTTCCCGCATCGCCTCCGCAATCTCCGGTGTCATCTCGACTTTATCTTTTCCGTAGCTGTTGCGGATCGTATCATGGATCAACGTATTTAACCGCTCTTTGCAGGAATCTCCCAGTGTCACCCTGATTGTGATCGGAATATCATCTTCCTGAAAAATTCCTGCCCTCTGTGCATCATCCATATCATGATGAATATAAGAAATCTTATCACACAGTCGGACTACCTGACCTTCCAGGGTATGCGGTGTGCCGGATGTCCGGTGATTCAACATCCCGTCTCTTACTTCCCAGGTCAGATTCAGTCCCTCCCCGTTCTTTTCCAGCCGTTCCACCACCCGGACACTCTGCTTAAAATGTGCAAATCCTTCCGGGCAGATTTCATTCAGAGCCGCTTCACCGGCATGTCCGAACGGTGTATGCCCCAGATCATGCCCCAGCGCAATTGCTTCCACCAGATCCTCATTCAGCTCCAGCGCCTTCGCGATCGTCCGCGCCGTCTGTGATACCTCCAGCGTATGTGTCAGTCTGGTCCGATAATGATCTCCCTGCGCCGCAAGAAACACCTGTGTCTTATCCTTCAACCGTCGAAACGCCTTCGAATGAATAATCCGATCCCGATCCCTCTGATACACCGTCCGGATATCACACTCCTCCTCCACACGCTCTCTGCCCTTCGACTCTCTGCTGTGTGAAGCATACCGGCTCAGATACTGAAACTCCCGCTCCTCTGCCTGTTCCCTGATATTCAAATACATCACCCCTTCTATTACCAAAAACAGCAAAAACCATTCTATTTTCATCTATTCTGTTAAATATATTCCACTCTTTCCTCACAAAATCCTTTTTATTTTCCAATTTTTTCCTGATTTTCACTTAATTGTGTATACATTTGTCGAAATCCTCACCCGGTTTCTTCCGATACGCAGTGTTCTTATCTGATCAGGAACAAAGAATGTGCCCTGGAGCATCTTCGCGGAGCGTTTTCTACTTTACTGTAAAGCAATTTCCCGTAAAGTAAAAAACTGCCACACCCTACCCAGAGTGTGACAGTCTCTTCTCACTTCATCAAATGTACATCCGCATAATTGCACCCCAGTGCCAGAGCCCGCTCATGATCATCCACATAGATATCAATATGATTCTGCTTTACTCCACTGCCGCAATCCTGTGCCGTAAAAATATGTCCATTAATAATAACTTTCGTTCCATAAGGAATCACCGAAGGATCCACCGCGATCGTTTCCCCTTCCGCAACCCTCGCTCCGGAAGCAGTAATTCCGGTTGCCTTTCCACAACACTTCGCACACGCACAGTAATATGTCAGCTTAAAAAGTCCCAGATCCTGTCCGTACATCGCTTCCGTTGCATTCACTTCACTGATATTCTTACTTCCCGCAATCACTTTCGTATCTTCAAAAAGCTCCAGGGCAAAGCTCTCCTGTTCCGGATCTATCTTTACTATTACCACCTTGCCTCTCGTCTCAGAAGCCTGTACCATCTTGCCGTCACCCACATAAATACCGGCTGCACTTGTTTCTTCCCCGGATCCATAGCAGATCACATCACCGGGTTTTGCCTGATCCACAGAAACCTTTCCCTGTTCCTGTATATTTCCGTCTTTATCCGTGACATTATATCCGTATGCCTCATAAATCTGCTCAACAAACTCGCTGGTATCAATTCCTTCGCAAAGGCTGGTTCCTTCTTCCTTCCAGACAGTTCCAAGGAATCCACTGGCATAATCCACGATCGAATCACGTATCGCCCCGTCCGGAATTCCCGTTTTCACCGAAGTCAACGTATAATAACGTGCCGGATTTTCTTTCGGATCTACCCTGGCAACCGCCAGCGTAAAACGATCCGCTCCGGTCTTATTCACTTTTTTCTTCACTTTCCTGCCTGTCTGCAGATATTCCTTTTTTACAAACCCACGAACTTCTCCGGATTCCACATATACCCACTCTTCTGTCTCATCTGCAAGAATATAACAGAGATTTCCCTTTTTCATCGTTCCGACAATCTCACTGTCTGTGCTCTTGTCCGCCCTGATATTCAGTTCATCTCCTTTGCAGAGTGCATAATGCTTCTTTGCTGCAGTCTGCTGAATCGTTGCCCGGTAATATGCATATGCCTGATTTTCTGCCGGCGCAACCAGCTCTGTTGCATATACCGGAGTAAGCAGCACCTCATTCTTATCTCCGATCCTGCGAAGCGCTTTTTTCTCCACAAAACCACGAACGGTTCCGGATTCCACGTAGTACCATCCGTCTTCCTTTCTTAAAATATAACAGATACCGCCTTCTTCCAGCCTTCCCACACTCCGGGAATCCTGTGACTTCTCTTCTTTGATCTCCAGAACCTCTTTCGCCTGTGCCGCTTTTCTGCTGGCAGATACTGTCCAGAAACGGTAATCCTCCACCGTCACCGGTACTTCCACAGACTGTGGAAATGCTGTAATAACCGGGATATTTTCTTCCACCGCAGTCTCCTGCGCAGCTTCCGGGGTGGTCTCAGGTGCCGGTGTGGGCTCCGGTGCGGGCTGTTCTGTCACTTCCTGTGGTTCTGCCCCTTCCTGACCCGGTGTGGGTGTTGGAGTATTCTCTCCTGCCGGCGTCGGTGTTACAGTCGGTTCCGTTGTCGGTGTCGGCGTCGGCGTTTCACTTGGTGTTGGTTCCGGGGTGGCAACCGGTGTGATCTGTGGCGAACCATCTGCCTGCAGAATCACAAACCCATTATTCAGTACATAAGTATATCCCTCTGTTAAATGGTATCCTGTTCTTGCCTCAAACTGTTCCGGTGTTTCCTGTACTTCTGCCGCTGTTTCAGCTGTCGGTACACTAAGTTCTTCTTCAGCAGCCTTAACTGGCGCTGCCACAGACAAAGTCATTATATATGTCATAGACAGTGCCAGCATACGTTTCCATTCTTTTCTTATCACTTTCTGGTATTTCCTCCTGTTACTTCACGTTACGTATACTTCCCTGGTTATTAATTATAATCCTTTTCATTGCCCATGTCAAAAATGTAATACTTCAATTAGCGACATTTTTCTGTTCCTGTTCACTCCGTTCCCGGTAACACGCTTCGCGGGATCTTATCAGTGAACAGGAATAATTCTTTCAATATAGCTCTGCGATTCTCGTGATTCCCACATAGATTTCCTGGATCTTATACCAGGTCGGATAATCAACGACTCCTGTCTGTCCCAGTCCAAAAACGGACTGAAACTGCCGTACTGCTTCTTTTGTTCGCTCTCCGTATATTCCATCCACCGGTCCCCTGGGAACTTCTGTATAAACCTCCCCGATAGTATTTAACTGTTCCTGAATCTGCCTGACTTTCATGCCACTTGCTCCGATATCCAGATCGTAGCCCGGCCAGGATGCCGGGATTCCCGAAATTTCTTCTGCTGAATTGATATACATACTTTCCCCATAATAGTTTCTGATGATTTCGATGGCTGTGTAATTTTGATCACCCAGATACTTACTTCCCCACTGACTCATCCACTGCGGGCAGGTCACCCGCTGTCCGTCACAGTACTGAGTCAGAATCGGCTGACGGACGTTCGGACGTGACAAATAGTTTTCGAAGAGTTCATCCACTATGTTGGATATACTGTCGAAAATATTGCGACCGTATATCCATTTGTGATCGAAGGCAGTGGAGGATGTAATGGTAAAGTCGTACTGTTTGTTTCTGTACCACTCCGTATAAACCCGGTTCAGAGTAAAAGACATGATTGCCAGAACATTCGCCTTGATCGTCTCAGGTGGCCAGGTTGCGTATATCTCGCTGCATGCCACGTTTTTTATATAATCCCGATATCTTACATAATAATTATCAGCAGTGGAATCTGCTGGTGATCCATCGTGTACTACTACATATTCCGGTATCACTACACGACTCAACACAATTTCTCCGGATTCGTTGACCGGTTTAACTTCTTCTTCCGGTATTTTTTCCGGATAATTACCAAACAACGTATGATCCGGAATCACCACATCTTCATAGTTACCATCGCTGATCGGCCGGAGTTTTATTTTCTGTCTGCTGATCTCACCGGACAGGATCTCACTTCCGGATACTTCTATGGGTTCATAGCCTTCGGCTTCCACCTTCAGAGTATATTCCGAATAAGGTTGTTCTTCC
>OIEF01000783.1_pt1 | contig 12402 bp, 9 predicted proteins | sample 1581721 | NCBI WGS metagenome assembly OIEF01 (sample SAMN01760908, study PRJEB22395) | human gut metagenome
AATCAAAAAGGCTGTTCTTTCTCAAAAAGAAAGAGCGGCCTTTTTCTGTAAAAATAAGAATGGAGAAAAAGCGCATCGGGCGGTTATCCTGCCAGCTTGACGGAGACAAAGACCGCGATTGCAAAAATCGCCAGCACGGCCAGCGCCAGCAGATAGGCACAGCGCCCCCCGAGGGCCACGCGCAGGCTGCGGTAAAACCAGACGGCCAGCGCGAGCTTGACAGCCAGCACAGCGCCGCGCACAAACAGCAGCACGCCGGTGGTTGTGCCCGTGACGGCGGTAAACAGGCCGATGAGCAAAGCGGGCGGCAGGGCGGCCAGCTGGTGCGGCTCCCACATCGAGTAAAAGAGCCGGTCACCGCGCACAAGGCGGAAGCCGAGGGACAGGGCGTACTCCTCGTCGATCTCCAGCCCCAGGAACATTGTGCGGATGAGCGCGGCCAGCGCCAGCAGACCCAGCAGGGCAAGGATGATTTTTTCAATTGTCGGTTTTTTGGTATGGCTCATAGATCGTTTTTAAAATCAATGCGGCGGCGCAGCAGCGTGTCGCGCGCCAGCCAGAGATAGGGCAGCCAGTTCAGGCGGAACGCCTCCCACTTGCGCTGGACAAAATTCTGCGGCTTGGCAGCGCCCTTGACGCTTTCCACGTTGATGCAGCGGCTTTTTTGCAGCACAAGAATGGCCTCATGCCCGGTGGGCGTTTCCTCCGGCGTGCAGTAGTCGGGCGGCAGGATGCGGAATTTTCCGGGCGTCTCGGCGACCAGGCGGTTGAGCTGGCTTTCATCGTGAAAGCGCGCAATGACGTTGTTTTGCAGATCCTCGTCCGTGCGTTTTTTCAGCTCCCGGCACAGGGCCAGATAGGCCGCCGCCGTGCCGCCGTTCAGCCCGCCCGCCACGTAATACTGCCCGCAGCTGTACGGGATGGACGCCCGGCTTTTGCCGCTGCGGTCATAGGGGTGGAAAATCGGATTTTTGCCATAGTAGGGCAGGTGGCAGACCGCGGTCAGGCTCTGCCCGGCGGCGGGGTCGGGCAGCAGCTCGTCGGCGCGGATGACGCGGGTGCAGTGCAGGTTGGCGTTGGCAAAGAACAGGTAGTCATAGCCTTGCAGCGCGTCGGCCTGGCCGAGGAAGGCGTCAAAGCGCAGCATCGTGCTCTGCGGCCAGGGCAGAGCCTTCTGATAAATGCGGCGCACGTCGGGGGCGTCCTCATAGTCAATATGCGCTGCATCGGTAAAAACGTAGAAGGTGCGGTCACAGTCAGGCAGGAAATTTGCCTTGAAGTTGGGGTAAAAATCATGCCAGAACACCGCGTAGGGGCCGGTGCAGATATACAGGATGGCGAGAGTTTTCATAAGATCACCACGTTATTTGCCTCCCTCGCGTGCGAGGGAGGTGGCCCGGAGGGCCGGAGGGAGGGCGGCAGGCGGAAGGCTCCCCCACCGCCTGCGGCGGAGCCCCCTCCCAGAGGGGGCCAAGAAGGGAAGTCACTTTTTCAGCAGCTTCTTGGCCACCTTGCCCGCGTACTGGCGCAGGTAGGCGGCATCTTTGCCCCAGCCGTAGACGGCGAGGTTCAGGGCGTTGGGCACGACGAGGACGACGAGAATCCGCGGCACAAGGCCGAGCCAGCCGCCGGGCATCCGGGCGCAGAGCGCGTAGCTGCCGCCCATGCAGACGGCCAGCGTGACCAGATGCAGCGCCTGCACGCCGAGATAATGCCCGAGCCCGCCGCGCATGTACTGGCGGAACACGACCCGGATACGCCCGGCCCACATGATGCAGTGGGCGACGACGGTGGCAATCAGCGCGCCGGTGATGTCGAACAGCGGGAACAGGATAAAGCTGAGCGCCAGATTGACCGTGGCCGACGCGACCATGAACCACTGGTCGTCCTCAAAATGGCCGAGGACGGCGCGGTAACTGCCGAGCATCCGGTGGTTCCAGCCGACGTACTCATTTAAGCAGAACACAAGCACGAAGCCCAGCGGCAGCAGCCATTTTTCGCCCATCCAGGACGCCATGAACGGCTGGAACAGGCAGAAATACGCCGTAGCCACGAAGCTGGCAAACAGATAGCTGAACAGGTCCATGCCCCAGAACACCTGCTTGTCGTGGTCGTTGGCGGCGGCGGACTTGTCGTAGACGATGCTGCCGATGGCCGCGGCGAAGCTGTCCATGACCTTGTTGCCGAGGTCTGTGGCGGAGGTGGAAATCGTGTTGTAGTTGCCTAAAAACGTCGTCTGGGTCGAGCCGCCCAGGCGGGAGGTCACGATGGTGTCGGACGAACCGTAGATGGTGTTGGACAGGCGGTGCACCAGAAAGTACCGCAGATCGTGGAAAATGCCGAGGTCTTTAAAGTCGTTGACCGTGACCCTGACATCGTGTACGTAGGGAAAATCCTTCCTGAAGCGGCGGGCAATCAGCAGGTTGGCCGTGACGTTGAAGAAGATCGTTACGCTGAAATACAGCACGTAGTTGGGGAACCACAGTGACACGGCAATTTTGGCAAGGCTCGTCAGCACGTTGCAGCAGAAGTCGATCTGGGTGCAGCGGTAGCCCTGCTGGGTGCAGGTGTACATCAGGCGGCGGGTTATCAGAAAATAACTGCACAGCGTTGAAACAACGTTCAGGCCGTAGACCGTGTATGCCGTGGCGGCGGGCACGTCGGGCATGATCCACCGCAGGGCCGCCGCGCCGATGAGCGCCAGCCCCGCAATGACCAGACCGACGACGCGGTAGGCCCACTTGTACATCGACATGTACTTGCTGATCTTTTCCTCGTTTTTGGCGGCGATTTGCTCGTAGAGACGATAACTTATGACGCTGCCAACGCCGAACTCGGCGATGGAGAAAAAGTTGAAAAGCTGGCTGACGACCTGCGATGCCGTGGTGATCTGCGGGCCGAAGTTATCGACGAGCAGACGCCGCGTGACGAGGCCCAGCAGCAGAAGCAGCAGACTGGACCCGAGGGCGTAGGCCATATTCAGTAAGGTACGTTTGGTACGCACGGTTAAATCTCCGTTTTTAAATAATAAATAAAAAATAATAAATAATAAATGTGGTGCGGCGCCGCGCGCCGCGTTTAAAAATTGCGGGCAAACGAAGGGAAAATGGCATATATAGGCGGGGTGAGGGGCGTCGGGGACGCCGCCCCCTACAGCGGAGGTACACACGCAATTTAAATCACGCCGCCGCGGGCGGCGTACATGCTTTTTTATTTATTATTTGTTATTTTTTATTTGCGTTGAAGGCTTGCCGCCCAAAGCGTGAACCGCGGCCCGAAGGTCTGCATCATCCACTGGAACAGCCGCCAGTCGCGGCGGGTGCGGACCTCGGTGCCGTGGGGGTAGAGCGGGCGCAGCTGCTCGATATAGGGCAGGCAGGCCTTGCGGATGGCGGCGTCCCTGACCGCTGCCGTGCGGGCCTGCGGCCAGAAAACGTCTGCAGCGGCATCCTGCATGGCGGCGTAGGCCGCGGCGTCCGCCGTGCCGTTGGCGGAGAGCCTGGCCAGGCGGCGCTGTGCGGCGGCAAGGCCCCGAAAGCGTTTGGGCAGATTTTTGGCATCTGTCAAAAGACTGCCCTGCCGTCCGACGCGGTAGTGGGTGAAAACCGTGCCCAGAAAGTAGAGCCTGTCGCAGTGCAGCAGCAGCTCAAGGTCAAAGGGCCAGTCCTCGGCCCAGACACAGTCCGGCAGGAAGCGGACGCGGGCCTGCTCCAAAAAGGACCGCCGGATGCAGTATTTCCAGACCGACCAGTGCCCGGCGGTGTACAAGGCCTTCAGCCGCGAGGCGTAGTCGCTGCTGGCAAACGGGCCTGGCACCAGATGCAGACCGTCGTGCGGGGTCAGTGTGCCGTCGGGCTGCCATTCGAGATGCTTGCCGATGAACCAGTCGCAGTCCGGGTGGGCGGCCAGCGCACCGCGCAGCTGCGCCAGCAGGCCGGGGGCCATGGCGTCGTCACTGTCGAGAAACAGCAGCCAGTCGCCTGTGGCGGCCTTGAGGCCGGTGTTGCGCGCAGCGGCAAGGCCGCCGTTTTCCCGGTGAATGACCTGCAGGCCGGGCAGCTCGGCGGCGAGGGCGTCGCACATCGCGCCGCTTTGATCGGTGGAGCCGTCGTCCACAAGGATGCACTCCCAGTCGCGCGGGCCGGGCTGCTCGACCACGCTTTTGACGCAGGCGGACAGGTAGTTTTGCACGTTGTAGACGGGGATGATGATGGAAAAGAGAGGCATAAGTGTCTCCTTGCTATAAAGCCTTCCCCCGAGGGGGAAGGTGGCCCGAAGGGCCGGATGAGGGGAGAGTGTGCGTTGCAAGCTGTTAGCGGGTGATGATGGCGAGGTTTGCCCTCATCAGTCGCCTGCGGCGACAGCTTCAGTCTCCGCGTCAAGAGGCGCCTACGGCGGTTACGCTTCGACACGCGCCTGCGGGCGCAGCCCCTTGGGGGAAGTCTTTATAAGCTGCCATCCGTCCTGATACAAGGCCGTTTTCTTCGTGTGCGCATACCATTTATCCGGCGCCCAGGTTTGTTTATCGGGGGCGGGGGCAAGGTACTGCGCCCACCAGCTGTAGGTGGAGTTGCTCAGGACAAAGCCGCGGCAGAGCTGCATGAAGGCCAGGTCGGCGACGGCCTCGCCGCGGGGCAGGAACACGGCGGGCAGACCCGCGGTGTCCAGATGCTCCCGCGCCCAGTCGATGTCGTCGGAAAAGACAAACAACGCGGCGTCGGGGTGTTCGTCCCTGACCGCTGCAACAGCGCGGGCGTAGTAGTCCGGCGTGCAGACCTGTAAGATCGCGTTCTCGGGCTTCTGGTAGTCGCCGCGGCGCAGATGGACGCAGACAGGGTACGCGGCGGCGGTGATCTGCGCCGCATAGGGCCCGGCGGGGGCGGCTTTTGCACGCAGCTCTTCCTTTATAATAGGGGCAAAATCCGCAAAGTAGCGCTCACTCTGGAAGTATCCCCACGCGAGAAAATCGCGGGCGTGGCCGCGGCGGGCGGGGGTGTAGCCATCGGTGGCAAAGTGCAGGCCGACGGCGTTCAGCAGCGGGGCAGCGGCAGCCTCAAAGCTGTGCCAGTCGCGGGCCATCAGGCCGCGGCGCTGCTCGTACTTGATCATCAGCGCCTTGGCGGCGTTCCGGCGCGGCAGGTGTGCCTTGGCAAAGCCCGCGTCGGCAATGATTTTGACGTCCGGCGAGATGTTCAGTGCGTCCAGCGCGCAGACCGTGTGCGCCGGGGCACCGTCGCGCCAGTCCTGCCGGTCCAGCAGGGTGACGGGCTCGCCGCAGCGCAGACCCAGCGCCCGCGCGAAGGCGTAGATGAACATCTGGTTGCCGAGGCCCCCGGCCAGTTCGGCGTAGATCATGCGTGTCCTCCCAGTTTGTCGTATAGCTGCTCCATGCGGCTGGCAGCGGTTTTCAGCTCGTACCCGGCGGCGGAGAGCGCGGCCCAGTGGTCGTCGTGGTCGCCGTGGGCGGCGATGGCCTCGGCCTTGGCGGCCCAGTCGGTCAGCGGCGCGGCCAGCGGCAGAAAATGCACAAGGTCGGTCACCGAGCCGTCGTCTGGCACGTTGGTGGACGCCAGGCACGGCACGCCGCAGCCCTGCGCCTCCACCAGGGTGACGGGGCTGCCCTCAAAGTTGCTGGGCAGCAGAAACAGGTCAAAGGCGTTCATGAAGGCGGGGACATCGCTCTGCACGCCCGCAAAGATGACACGGTCTGTCAGGCCGCGGCGGGCCGCTGCGGCGCGCATTTCAGGCTCCATCTCGCCGGTGCCGACGAGCAGCAGCTTCCAATGCGGGTCCTGCGCGGCCATCGCGGCAAAGACCTCCATCAGGAAAAGCGGATTTTTCTGGTGGTTCAGCCGCCCGACGAACCCGGCCAGCCGGTCCGTGTCGGTAATGCCCCAGGCGGCGCGGGTCGCGGCGCGGGCGGCGGCATCCGGGTGAAAGCGCCCGGCATCCACGGCGTTGCAGGCTACGGAAAAGTTCGGCTTAGCGTCGATATGATCACCGAACACGAACCGCCCCGCCGCGACGCCGCAGCCGAGGAAGTAGTCCGCAAACAGCTGGTACACCAGATGGGCGGCGCGCCAGGTCAGCGTCATGGGCGGGTAGACGATGTGGCTGTGCACCACGATTTTAGCCCGGGGGCAGAGTACGCGCATCATGCCGCAGACCGGGGCACCGATCTTGCTGGCCGTGTGGTAGTGGATGATGTCGTAGTCCTTATGGGTGCGCAGGTGGGCGGCCAGGGCGCGGATGCGGTCCTTTTTGTTGTCCGGCACGGCGAGGATCTCGACGCCGTGCGCCTCGAGCGCCGGGGCCGTGCTGGCCTGGTCCGGCGGGCACTGACCGACGAAAAGGGTGACGCGGTATTTGGCGGTATCGAGGTGCAGGAGCAGATTCTGGACATACCGTTGTACGCCGCTCTGCACGCCGAGGTGGTTGCTGATCATTAAGATTTTCATGGTGGTCTCCGGAAGGAAAAAGGAGGTGGGCAAATAAAAAATAATAAATAATAAATAAAAAATATGGTGCGGCGCCGCGCACCGCGATTTAAAAGAAAGGGCAGCGAACAGGCAAACGGGCTATACAGGCAGGGTGCGGGGCGTCGAGGACGCCGCCCCCTACAGCGGGGGCAGACACGCATTTCAAATCACGCCGCCGCGGGCGGCGAACCTGATTTATTATTTACTATTTTTTATCTATTCTTTATTTACCAGTAGCTCCCGCCCTCGACCTTTTCTTTATTGCTGATGCCCTCGGTCTCGTCGGGACGGACCCAGGCGGGATTGTAGAGCTTGGAAATGACGGGGTGGTCGTCCCAGCGCTTGCCCTTGATGCCAAACAAAAGCTGCGTGGCACCGCTCATTTGTATGGCGGCGTGGCCGGTGTCGCGGGCGTGGGCGGCCAGCGGCAGGCTGTAGGCCCCTGCGCCGACGATGGCGACGTCGTAGTCGGCGGCGTCCATCCGGCGCTCCATCTCGGTCAGGGCGTCAAACCAGTCGGCGTAGCCGGTATCCTGCCCGCCCAGACCCTGCACGGCCTGAATGACCGTCAGGCAGGCAAGCTCCGGCAGCACGTCTTTGCCGGGAAACAGCTGGGTGCGCTTTTCATACTGGGCTAAAATCGTGCGGCGGAACGGATGCACGACGAGCACCCGTTTGCCCGCGAGGGCGGCGCTCCACGGGCGGGCGTGGTAGTAGGGCTCCAAGGCGCGCAGCTCGGTAAAGCGGGTCGCGTCACAGCCGCGGATGACCTCCCGCTCGGCCCCGACGTTCCAGAGGGCGAGCAGCTCGGCGCTCTGCGCAGTCTTGACGTAGAGGCGGCAGAATTTGTCCAGCGTGGCATCGTCGGTGGGAAAGACGCCCGACAGATTCCGAATGTCCGCCCGCGTGCGGTCCGTGAAATTGTGCCCGCCGTTTTGCAGCCAGTCGGCCACGGTGCGCATCTCGGTGGCACCGCAGCGGCCAAACAGGAACGGCTGACCGCTCTCGAGCAGGTCGCGCGCCAGGTCGTTGCCGGCAGCGGCGGGCAGGATGTCCACGCCGCGGTATTTCATTGTAAAGCGCAGACCGCGGTAGAGGTCGGCGGCCTTCTGCAAAAGAGGATTGTCGTTATCCATTGGCTTTTCCCTTTTTGGGCAGCAGGGTCAGGGCCAGCTCGGCACTGTTCTGCCACAGAAAGTTTTCGTTCACGCGGCTCTGGGCGGCGTGGCCCATGGCGGCGGTGGTTTTGTCCAGCGCTGCGGCCAGCTCGGGCACGGTGCCGCACAGCAGGCCGCTGATGCCGTTCTCAATGATAAGGTCGGGGCCGGGGGCGTGGCGCGCCACCGGCGGGCAGCCCGCGTACATGGCCTCCAGCAGGCTCATGCCGAAAATCTCATTCGGGTTCAGGTTCACAAAAGCGTCGCAGGCATGATAATAAACGTGCACCTGCTCGTTGGGCAGCTGCGGGATCAGGCGGCAGCGGTCCAGTAAGCCCGCGTCGGTCAGGCGGCGGGTCAGCTCATCGCCCAGTGAGCCCCGGCCGATGATGATGGCGTACCAGTCCGGCGCGGCCTGCAAAAGCGGCACAAGGTCGAGCGGCTGCTTGTAGGGGTCAAGGCGGCCCACAAAGATGAACACCCGCGCGTGCTCGTCGATTTTAAGCGCACGGCGGATCTCGGTGCGGTTGCTGGGGATGGACGGGATGATGGCGGTGTCCAGCCCGACGGGCATCAGCCCCGCGCAGGGCACGCCGAGGCTTTCCAGCTCGGCGGCGACGGCGGGGGTTTTGGCGTAGGTGGGCGTTTTGCGGTATACCGCCAGATTGCGGCGCAGCAGCAGGTCCATGACTCTGCGCACGGCGGCGTGGTTGGAGGTGCTTTTCAGCGCACCGAGCTGGCTGTAAAACAGGATGCCGTGCTTTTGGCAGAAGCGGTACAGCCCCGGCACGCCGAGGGAGTTGTCGCCCATGACGTGGACGGCGTCGGCATGCTCGTCGAGTAGGATCTGCCAGCTTTTATAGAATGCCTGCACGCCGAAGGCGACGGCGGGCATATAGCAGATTTTTACGTTTGGCTCCGGGGTCTCGATCCGGGGGGCTTTAGCGCCCGGCTCCGGGTAGAGCACGACGGCGCGGCAGCCCAGCGCGGAAAAGGCGCGGGCCAGGCCGACCTCCTGCCGGTTATACAGGCCCTTCTGGCCCGACGGCCCGCGGTAAAATTGCGGAATGACGATGGTTTTCATGAATGGATGATTACCTCTTTTGGGGTATAGAGACCGTAGGGGCGAACATGGTTCGCCCGTGGCCGTTTGCTATGCGCGCAGCCTTCCCGGAAAATCGATGCGGCGCCAGGTTGGCGGGCGAACAATGTTCGCCCCTACAGAGCACGATTTTTTACGGCTTTGCTTCGGAAACGGTTTCGACGGCTGTCTCAATCTTCGGCAGCTTTGTCAGATACCTTGCGTCGATGATCTCTAAAACGTCATCGCGGCAGTAGGTGTGGATGCCGATGATGTCCGCGGGGGCAAGGCCGGTGATCTCGACGTTCTGCGGCGTGGCGGCGCAGAGAGGCACCTCCGAGCTGCCGCGGCGGGCGAGAAACTGCAGATAGACCCCGTAGTCCACGGTGGTGCTGACCTGAGTGGGGTGGATGATCTGCTCACCCAGCAGGAAAAACGGCCCGGCGTTGCGGCTGACAAGGTCAAAGTCGCGGTGCTGCAGATTGTAGGCTTCATCGGGCAGCAGCTCAAACGGGCCGGGCGCGGCGGGCAGCGTGTCCTCGGCAGGCAGCGGGACGGCGGCGGTCTCCTGTACGGCGTGGCGCAGCGTGTAGCGGCGGTAGCGCACATAGAGCTGGTTGTCGGGGCGGGTCTCGCTGCAAAGCAGAGTCAGGGCCTCGGCGCGGCGGTCCAGCAAAATCGTGTCGCAGAGCTCCTCGTCCGTGGGAAAGCGCTGCACCAGCTCCCATTGGGTGGGGAAGGTCTTGCAGCGGTAGAGCCGCAGGCTGTGGTCGCTGCCGGTCTCGGGGATCATCCAGACCTCACCGTTCCAGTCAAAGACCATCGGGAACGACAGGTGGAAATCTTCTTCCAGCGCGACGCGCCAGTCGTCGGCGGTGCCGTCGTCGTGCAGCTCGCAGACCTCGAGACGGCCCTTGCCGGTGGAGAGGTCCATCGCCTCGGCGAACAGCCAGCGCTTGCCGCGCCGGTGGTAGAGCAGCGGGTCGGCAAACCACCAGCCCTCCCGCCGGGGCAGCAGGGTGTAGGGGCCGCCTTCCAGAGCGGGCAGCGGCTCGGTGCCCTCGGCAGTGGGGCGGGGGCGCACGGCGATGGTGTAGATTTCTTTTTCGCCCATGACTTTGCGCAGCAGCCGCTTGGGCGGCATGTGCAGGGCGCGGTAAAACTGGTTCATGATACTTCCTCGGCGGCGCGGCGGCCGTATAGTTTTAGCAGGGTCTTGTAGTTTTCCTCGGCGCTGAAGCGGCGGCGGGTGGCGTTGGCGATGGCCGTGCAGTCAAACTGCATGGCGCTCATGGCACGGACAGCCCCGGCCAGCGCGGCGGGGGCCCCGGGGGCCAAGCACAGCCCGTCAAACCCGGGCCGCACCGACGCCCCGACATTGCCGATGCTGCTGGCCAGCACCGGCGTGCCCAGCGCGTGGGCCTCCGCCGGGACAAGGGCAAAGCTCTCATAGCAGAGACTGGCGGCGGCGACGGCGCGGCTCTCGGCCATCAGGCGGTGCAGCGCGTCCCGCGGAAGCTGGCCGACGAATTGCACCTTGGGCAGATTCTGCGCTTTGGCCCAGTCGGCCAGCGGGCCGTCCCCGGCCACAAGCAGCAGCGGTGCGTCCTTGCCCAGAATGCGCCATGCCTCAATGACGGTGCGCAGACCCTTTAGTTCCTCCAAGCGGCCCGCAAAGACGAACTGACGCTTGCGCTCCTCCCAGGGGGTGACGGGGCCGGAGGGCACGGTCACGGGGTTCGGCTTGACGACAAGGCGATTTTCGTCGAAGGTGGGATGGATCTTATTGAATTCCAGCAGCTTTTCCCGGTCAAACTCGGTGGGGGTGGTGATGGTGATGCCGCGCCAAGTGCCCAGCACCCGATGCAGCCAGTAGGCGGCCACGACGACGAGCGTCTGCGCCCGGCTGCCGCGGTAGCAGCGGTGCCGCAGTGCGCAGTGCAGGCCGTGGTGCGGGCAGTCCTCACAGACCCGTCCGTCCCGCAGTAAGATGCCGTTCGGGCAGAACAGGCGGAAGTTGTGGAGCGTCAGCACCACCGGCACGCCGCATTTTTTGGCGGCGCGCACGACGGCAGGGCTGAGGAGCAGCAGCGTGTTGTGGATGTGGACGGCGTCGATGTGCTGCTGTTCTATGATATTCCGCACGTCGCGGGCGGCCCGGCGGTTCCAGACGGCGCGAAAGGGCAGCAGCGCCTTAGCCGCGCCGTGGGCGGCCTCCTCATTGCTGCGCTCATAGACGACGACGGTGTGGCCGTGCTGCTCCAGCAGGGCGCGCTCCACGGCAAAGACGGCGTCCTCGCCGCCGGGCAGCCGGTAATGACAGTGTATCAGCAGAATTTTCACGCAGCCGCCTCCTCTTGCAGACAATAAACCTATTATGACATTATACCCTTTTTGCGGCGCTTTCGCAACAAAAAAAGAGGAACGCAGTGCGTCCCTCGCGGTAAAATTACTGGTCGTCGTCACCGTGGAGCTGGGCCTCACGGATGGCCTTGATTTTTTTCTCGATGTCAAAGCTCTTTTCCAGTGCGGGGTAAATGGCCATCAGGCTCAGCAGGCAGGGCAGCCACAGGCTGGTGAGAATCAGCACAAAGCTGGAAATCGGCCAGAACAGCGCCACAGCGCCCCAGTACAGCAGCTGCCACAGCAGGCCCAGGCCGCTGCGGGGCAGGTAGCCCAGGAACAGCATGAGGGAATTCTTCAACAGTCCGGCGAAGGACAGGTCAAGCAGCGCGACCTGCACGTAGAGGTACTGGGCAATGCCGGCCAGCAGGATGATGGCGACCAGCACGGCGATCACGGCCACCTGCCCACCGGCAATGTTGATGTGGCAGAGTGAGAAAAGCTCCATGGCCAGCAGCAGGCCGCAGACAGCGCCGGGCAGCAGGGATTCCTTCAGGTTGCGCTTCCAGGTGCGGCGGTAGGTCTCCCACCAGTAACCGGGCTCGTCGCGCAGCGTGCGCAGGATCGTGTCGTTCAGGCCGACGATCTGCGGCGCGGCGATCATGCCGCCCAGCACGCCCGCGATGACGAGCGGGACCAAAGAGTGGGTCTCGACGGCGAACCAGACACCGGCGGCAAACGGCAGACCGCCGAGCATCGCCAGTATGCCGGCCAGCCAGATGGTGGAGAAGTCGCGGCCCAAAATCTCAAAAAAGCGGGCAGCGCCCTTTTTGCGGGGGGCGTCGGGCGATACGCCCGGGCCGGGTTTATCAAAATTGTGCGTGAAAAGTCCCATGATACAATAGCTCCTTATGGAATGATGTTGGGGGAAAAGAGGGGCGCGGCGGCCTTTCGGGTCGATGCAAGCATCGACCCCTGCGCCGTAGGGGCGGATTCCATATCCGCCCGGGGTGTTTGCCGCTGCCGCAAACGAGCACGGGCGAACAATGTTCGCCCCTACAAAGTAGTTGGTCCGTAGAGGGCGACGCCGCTTTGAATCAGAATGTCCGGCTCGACGCGCAGGCCGGTTTTGCGGCCCTTCTGGGCTTCGACGAGGAAAAGCCAGGGCGCGGCGTCGGGGCGGTTCTTGACAAAAGCCAGACGCTTCGGCTCAAGGCGCGCGGCGCGTAAGGCGGCCAGAATTTCCGCCAACTGCTCCGGGCGCTGGCAGAGCAGGAACCGCCCGCCGTCCCGCAGGGCGCGGCGCGCGCAGTCCACGGCGTCGGCGGTGGTGCAGCTGCCG
>OIEF01000807.1_pt1 | contig 12102 bp, 9 predicted proteins | sample 1581721 | NCBI WGS metagenome assembly OIEF01 (sample SAMN01760908, study PRJEB22395) | human gut metagenome
GTATGGCCGGTGATCGCACAGTATCTGCAGTAAAATAAAAGGAACTAACGACGGGACTTACCTGACGGTAGAACTTGGATCAGGAACTTATGATTTGTCTCTCAGTGATGAGAAAGAAGATGCAGAAGTGACTCTGACTGGTAAAGTATCCGCAGATACAACAGAATTAATTCTTGGAAAGACAGCACAGATTAAGACCACCGTAAAGGATCAGTTTGGTGAAAAGTATACAGAAGCAAAAGGACTGAAATTAACCTATACAAGTTCTGACGAAACAGTAGCTACTGTAGATGAGAAGGGTGTTGTTACACCAGTGAAAGCCGGAACAGCGACCGTAACTGTAACAGCAGAGTACAACGGAACTAAGACAGAAATCGGTACATTGGACTTTAATGTAGTCAAAGTACTGAAAGGTACAGAAGTAAAAGTCAAGACAGATAAAGAAAAACTGGAAGTTGGAGATACTGCACAGGTTGTTCTTGTGAATGTTTACGATGACGGATCAGAAGAGGAAGTAAGTCTGGCTGGTGCAACCTTCAGTGTAGAAGGAGAAGGCGCAACAATTGATGAATCTGGCAATCTGACAATTACAGGAGCCGGTGAATTTAAGATCAATGTATCAACTACAACAGAATTTGAGGATGCAACAAAAGAGACAGGAACAGAAAACCTTACTTATGACACGATCTGGAGTTTTGATGGACAGAGTAGTCCGCTAAGTGGAGTTAATCTGAAAGATGGGAAGATTTATGCAGCAAAAGGACAGAAAGTTGTCAATACAGACGAAGACAAGAAGGGAAATGTAGTCAGCGGAACATTTACAATTGAAAATATTGCTGCCAATATCGCATTCAATGTACAGGATGGAAGTCATCAGTACTTCTGGCAGTTCCGTTCGGACAGCAAGACATTAAAGAAGCATACACAGATTGGTAATAACATTGCTGTTTATGGTGCAGAGGTTCCGATTGTTCTGAATGATGGGGAAAATACATTCCTTATTGCAACGGTAGGAGACAAGATTTACACTTACCTGAATGATGAACTGATTGATGTGTGCGATGTAAATAAAGAACTGCCGACAAGCGGTGGCTGCGGCGGCTGGGCCATCTGGGTCTTGCCACCCGCTCTTATATCAGTAATCTTAATGTAGGAAGCAATCTGAAATACACAGTGAGTACAACTGTAACAGCAGAAGAAAAAGTCCAGGTAAATAAGAACTTCCTGAATAAGACAATCGAGTATGCAAAACAGCAGAAAGAGTCTGAGGAGTTCAATAATGCAATTGTAGATGTACAAAAGTCTTTCAGCGAAGCACTGGAGAAAGCAGAAACAGTCGCAGCGGATAAAAATGCAACACAGGAAGAGGTTGATGCAGTATGGCAGAAACTACTCACGGAAGTACATAAGCTTGGAATGATCAAAGGAGATATTACTTCTCTTGAAAAACTTGTTGATGTTGCGGAAGCAATTGATCTTGATAAATATGTAGAAGTTGGTCAGGTAGAATTTAAAGATGCACTCAAAGCAGCACAAGATCTGATTGCAGATAAAGATAATGCAATGCAGAAAGAAATCACAGAAACAGAAGACAATCTACTCTCAGCCATGCTGAATCTGAGATTTAAAGCAGATAAGTCAATCCTGAAGAGTCTGATCGAAGATGCAGAGACGAAAGAAGAATCAGCATATACAGCAGAGAGTTATACAGTGATGGCTTTAGCACTGAATGATGCAAAAGTTGTAATAGAGAACGAAAACGCAACGCAGGAAGAGGTTGATGAAGCAGCAGCAACACTGAAGAGTGCGATTGACGGTCTGGTTGTTGTCAAGGATGACAAGAAAGATGACAACAAAGATGATGGCACCAAAGGCGATGATAGCAAAGATGATGGCACCAAAGGCGATGATAGCAAAGATGACAGCACTAAAGGAGACGACAACAAGGATAATTCAGCCGGTGAATCCAAAGATCAGAACAACAGTCAGAGTGGAAGTGACAAGAAGGAAACGACAGCAAAGAATAGAGCTTCCAAGACAGGTGACATGACAAGTCTTCTGTTCCCGGCACTGATGCTTACAGCGAGTGCAGGAGCAATCGGTGGAGTAGCGGTTCAGCGTAAGAAAAAAGGAAACAAAAGAGAAAACAGTAAAAAATAATAAAAGATAACGAGATATAACGTTAGATTTTACGACAGACTGTCGGGCAGGATGGAAGAGAAATTTCCACTGTCCGGCAGTCTTTTTGTCAAGTTAAAATTCAGTTTTGTAAAAAGTGCACAAATGATGTTAAAAAAATAACGTTAAAACTTTAACAACAGGCACATTGACAATTAATTAACGAACTGGTATACTAATAACTGTAATCGGGAAACATAAAAACAACCCGATCGGATAAAACTTGCAGGTTACGAAAACAGTGACTATAAAAATGATTTATTCAAGTACAGGAGGAATACTCAGATGGCAAAGAAAGAGGCGGCAAAAACTGTAGAGACAAAGACAGTAAACACCGGATTCATTGATAACGTTGAAGCTCTTGAAGCAAAAATGAAAGAGATGCGCGAGGCACAGAAAATCTTCGCTACATTTACACAGGAGCAGGTTGACAAAATCTTCTATGAAGCAGCTATGGCAGCAAACAAGCAGCGTATCCCGCTTGCAAGACTTGCAGTAGAAGAGACTCAGAGAGGTATTCTCGAGGATAAGGTTATCAAAAACCATTACGCAGCAGAGTATATTTACAACGCATACAAAGATACAAAGACATGTGGTGTTGTAGAAGAAGATAAGGCATTTGGAATCAAAAAGATCGCAGAGCCAATCGGACTTGTTGCAGCAGTTATCCCGACAACAAACCCGACATCAACAGCAATCTTTAAGACTCTGATCTGCTTAAAGACAAGAAATGCAATCATCATCAGCCCACATCCGGCTGCAAAGGCATCTACAATTGCAGCAGCTAAGGTTGTTCTGGATGCAGCAGTGAAAGCCGGAGCTCCGGAAGGAATCATCGGATGGATCGATGCTCCGTCACTGGAACTGACAAATACAGTAATGAGAGATGCTGATATCATCCTTGCAACAGGTGGTCCTGGAATGGTTAAAGCAGCTTACTCTTCAGGAAAACCGGCACTCGGAGTTGGAGCTGGTAATACACCGGTTATCATCGACGATACAGCAGATGTAAGAATGGCAGTTAACTCAATCATCCACTCTAAGACATTTGATAATGGTATGATCTGTGCTTCTGAGCAGTCTGTAACAGTACTTGAAAGCGTATATGAGGAAGCTAAGAAAGAATTCCAGTACAGAGGATGCTACTTCCTGAAACCAGGTGAGGAGCTTGACAAAGTTCGTAAGACAATCATCATCAACGGTGCGCTGAATAGCAAGATCCCAGGAAAATCAGCTTATGAAATCGCTCAGATGGCAGGCGTTGATGTACCGAAGAATACAAAGATCCTGATCGGAGAAGTTGAATCTGTAGATATTTCAGAAGAATTTGCACATGAGAAATTATCACCGGTACTTGGTATGTACAAAGCTAAAACATTTGATGAGGCTCTTGAGAAAGCAGCTCAGCTTGTAGCAGACGGTGGATATGGACATACATCTTCACTCTACGTACATCCGGCAGAGACAGAGAAGATCGCAAAACATGCAGCAGCAATGAAGACTTGCCGTGTACTGATCAACACACCTTCTTCTCACGGTGGAATCGGAGACCTTTATAACTTCAAGATGACTCCGTCCCTCACACTTGGATGTGGATCATGGGGTGGAAACTCTGTATCAGAGAACGTAGGAGTAAAACATCTGCTTAACATCAAGACAGTTGCAGAGAGGAGAGAAAATATGCTGTGGTTCAGAACACCTGAGAAAGTTTACTTCAAGAAAGGTTCTATGCCGGTTGCACTGGATGAGCTTGGAACAGTAATGCATAAGAAGAAAGCATTTATCGTAACAGACTCCTTCCTTTACAAGAACGGATATGTAAAACCGATCGAAGATAAATTAGATGAAATGGGAATCCAGCATACATGCTTCTTCGAAGTAGCACCAGACCCGACACTTCAGTGTGCACGCAAGGGTGTTGACCAGATGAGACAGTTCGAGCCAGATACAATCATCGCTCTTGGTGGTGGATCTGCAATGGACGCAGGTAAGATCATGTGGATCATGTATGAGCATCCGGAAGCAAACTTCGAAGATATGGCTATGGACTTCATGGACATCCGTAAGAGAGTATTTACATTCCCTAAGATGGGAGAGAAAGCTTACTTCGTAGCTATCCCAACATCTTCAGGAACAGGTTCTGAGGTAACACCATTCGCAATCATCACAGACGCTGACACAGGTGTTAAATGGCCAATCGCTGACTACGCTCTGCTTCCAAACATGGCAATCGTAGACGTAGACAACATGATGACACAGCCGAAGGGACTGACAAGTGCTTCAGGTATCGACGTTATGACACATGCAATCGAGGCATATGTATCTATTATGGCTACAGATTACACAGATGGTCTTGCTATGAAGGCTGTTAAGCTTGTATTCGAGAACCTTCCATCTGCATACGAGAACGGAGCAAACGATCCGAAGGCTCGTGAAGAAATGGCAAACGCTTCCTGTATGGCTGGTATGGCATTCGCAAATGCATTCCTTGGTGTTAACCACTCCATGGCTCATAAGCTTGGTGCTTTCCACCACCTGCCACACGGTGTTGCTAACGCAGTAATCCTTACAGAAGTTATGAGATACAATGCAGCAGAAGTTCCGACAAAGATGGGAACATTCTCACAGTATCAGTACCCACATGCACTTGCAAGATACGCAGAACTCGGACGTTTCGCAGGATGCACAGGTAAAGATGACAAAGAAGTATTTGAGAACTTTATCGCTAAACTTGAAGAACTCAAAGAGAAGATCGGAATCAAGAAGACAATCAAAGATTACGGCATTGATGAGAAGTACTTCCTTGACACACTTGATGAAATGTCAGAGCAGGCATTCAACGATCAGTGTACAGGAGCTAACCCAAGATACCCACTCATCCAGGAGATCAAAGATCTGTACCTGAAATGCTACTACGGAAAATAAATCGCATTGCATAAGCAGGCATATGACCGTTAGAATCTAAAATATACGAAGAGAGACAGAATGATGTTGAAAAGCATTGTTCTGTCTCTTTTTTACGTGAGCAATGAGCTAAAGGTTAGGATTGTTAATAAATAGACAATATATAACAGACAAAAAAACTTGTTAAAAACTGCACAAACTTGTTCTAAAGGGGTTTTATTTCTAAAAATTGTGAGATATAATGACATCATCAAAACAAAGTAAGAGCCGTAAGGCAAAAGGAACAGCCCCGCAGAGCTGAGATAAAATAAGAGCAGACAAGAAGGAGCGTTCAAGATATAAGGAGGTCTATATTATGAAGTTAGAAGAAAAAAATCTCATCGTGAAACGTGCTTACAAATCAGTCTATAAATGTGATGATTGTATCGTGAAAGTTTTTAATGAAGGACATTTGAAGTCAGATGTATTTAATGAGGCTCTGAATACTGCAAGAGTAGAAGAGACAGGTCTGGACATTCCGAAGGTAAAAGAAGTAACTCAGATTGATGGAAAATGGGCAATTGCTATTGAGTACAAAGCAGGTAAGACACTTGAGGACATGATGGAATCTGATATGAAGAATCTGGAAAAATATATGGAAGACTTTGTTGATCTCCAGTTACAGGTTCAGAGTAAGAAATCACCGCTTCTGAAAGGAATGAAAGATAAATTAGCTCGTCAGATCAATGGATTGAAAGATCTTGATGCGACTACACGTTATGAACTTCTGACAAGACTTGAGAGTATGCCAAAGCATAATAAAGTATGTCACGGAGACTTTAATCCGAGTAATGTGATCGTAGGAAAGAATGGAAAGATGACTGTGGTTGACTGGGCTCATGCAACACAGGGAAATGCAAGTGCAGATGCAGCAATGACATATTTGCTTTTCGCACTGAAAGATCAGAAAGTAGCAGATCTCTATCTGAAATTGTTCTGCAAGAAGAGCGATACAGCAATGCAGTATGTACAGCAGTGGCTTCCGATTGTGGCAGCAGCACAGTTATCTAAAGAAAATGAACTTGAAAAAGATTTTCTGATGAGATGGATTGATGTTGTTGATTATCAGTAGAAAATATGATTGATTAGTTGTTTCTGAAAAAGCGTCGGAGAATGAGAATTTCAAATAATAGATTCTCATTCTTCGACGCTTTAATAATTTACGCGAGCAACGAGCCAAAGTCCATGCTTGCACGAGACCTTGGCGACTGCCGCGATAACTTGAGAAACTCGCGGAGCGTGTTTCTCATAGTTACCAGCTAGTGAAGAAAACATTTCCACCGATGACAACACCAGTTCTATTTGTAGATGCTGCATATAAGAAATAATAGCAGTCAGATACGGAAGAATGTCGAGCACCGTTGATCGCATCTTGCGCTACCTGAATGGAAAGACTTCTTGGCCCTGCTTTTAAGACACGGTCTAAGGAACCTGTCCATACAGGAGCAAACTGTCCGCTTTCGTAAACAACACCTGAAATGCTGTTTGGGAAACGTCCGCTGTTCACGCGGTTCATAATAACTGTTGCAACTGCAAGCATAGATTCATAATCATAGCGAGCTTCACATTGTAGAATGGCTGCTAAGAGTGTAACATCATCTGAGGCAACGGTTGACCCAGAAGAAGTTGAGCTACCGGAAGAGTTTGAACTACCGGAAGAACTTGAACTTCCGGAGGAACTGTTAGAAGAACTGTTACTACTAGAACTGTTCTGCTTGTTCGCACTGGCAGCAGCCTCAGCTTTTGCAGCTGCTTCGGCTTTCGCAGCGGCTTCCGCCTGTTTCCGGGCTTCTTCTGCCTGACGAGCTGCCTCTTCTTCTTTGGCTTTCTGCAGTTTTGCATTCACCTCATTCAAATTAGTAGAAGTTGCCTCAGCTTTTGCCTGTAATTGTGTCTGCTGTGTCTGCAATTGGTTCTGTAAATCTTTCATGGAAGCCTGCTGTGCTTCCAGGTCTGCTTTCTGATCGGCAATCTGCTGGTGAACATCTTTCAGATTGTTCAGAGCTTTGCGGTCGTAGTTACTTAAATTTTCAATAAAATCAGCTTTGTTTAGAAAATCTGACATATTTTCTGCTGAGAAAAGCATCTCAAGCATTGTAGCACTTCCGTGCTCATACATATATTTGATACGGCTTTTCATATCTTCATACTGCTGATCTTCGTTTTTCTGCGCTCTTTCAAGATCATCCTGTGTTTTGTCTATATCACTGTTGAGGATCTCAACCTGCATCTCAGTATCAGATATCTTCTCACTCAGGGTGAGGATATCCTGGTTGATGCCTTTTAATTCGTTCTCAAGGGCAGAGGTCTGGTTTTGCAGATTGTCTATCGTGTCTGTAGCATAGACAGGAAGTGCAGAAAATACAATTGCAAGGGAACAAATGAGCGCGGTGCCCGTATGTAACTTGCTTTTTTTGTAAAATGCCATAATCTCAATATCCTTTCTTTAAATGACATTGCATAGTTGTCGAAAACCTATTATACTATAAAACAGAGAATTAATCAAATTTGCGCGAAACATTTTATGATTGTTTTACAAAGTGATTAAAAAGATGTTACTTTTTGTAACAATTGACGGATAGAAAATACAGAAGATAAGGAAAAAAGTATGGAAAAAAAGGAAATTAAGATTGTTGGATTAGATCTCGATGGAACACTTCTTACAGATAAGAAGGAACTTCTTCCTTATACGAAGAATGTGATCGGAGAGGCACTGCAGAATGGTACAGTTGTTCTTGTTGCAACCGGAAGACCATGGACAGGAGTTCCGGAAGAATTACGTGAGCTTCCGGGGATGGATTATGCACTGACTGCGAATGGGGCAAGGATTATAGAGACGGGAACCGGAAAGGTACTGGAAGAACATCTGTTATCCAAAGAAGCAGCAAAAAAAGCAATTGCAATCGGAAGAAAATATGACACTCTGTTGGAAGTTTATTTTGATGGGCAGGGATATGCTCAGAAAGATGAGATCGCGCAGGTGAGAAAGTATCATAAGAATCCGAACATGTGGGATTATTTTCTGAGAACACGAATAGCGGTAGACAGACTGGAAGATCTGCTGGATGAAAAAGAAGGGAATCTTGATAAAGTACAGATGTTGTTTGCAGATATGGAAGAGAGAGAAGAGGCATGGAAAGAGCTGGAGCGAGAAGGCGTCTTTGAACTGGTTGGCTCTCTTCAATATAATATAGAAATCAATGCAGTTGGTGTAAATAAAGGAACCGGACTTGTGAATCTTGGCAAGATGCTTGGAATCAGGCGGGAAGAGATCATGGCGTGTGGGGATGGCGATAATGATATCGCAATGCTCAAGGAAGTTGGATTTGGGGTTGCCATGGCGAATGCCGAAGAAAAGGTCAAAGCTGTAGCTGATTATATTACGGAGAGCAACAATGATGAGGGGGCTGCAAAGGCCATCGAGAAGTTTGTTCTGAAACGAGGAGGGGAATCATGTTAGAAGTATTAAAGGTTATCATTTTAGGAATTGTGCAGGGAATCACAGAGTGGCTTCCAATCAGTAGTACAGGTCATCTGATTCTGGTAGAGCAGCTGATCCAACTGAAGCAGAACGAGGCATTTACGAATATGTTCAATGTGGTGATTCAGTTTGGATCGATCCTGGCAGTTGTAGTAATTTATTTTCATAAGTTAAATCCGTTCTCACCGACGAAGACGGAAAAGCAGAAGAAGATGACAATTCAGTTATGGATTAAAGTAGTGATCGGAACAATTCCGGCACTGATCGGAGGAGTGTTGCTGAACGATCTGATTGAATCAAAACTGAGTAATGCATATGTTGTTGCATTGATGTTGATTGTTTATGGTATTTTATTCATTGTAATTGAAAAACGTAATGAGACAAGAGAACCGAAAGTAAAAAGACTCTCTCAGCTTTCTGTGAAGACAGTTCTTCTGATCGGAGTTTTCCAGATGATGGCGATGATTCCTGGGACGTCCAGATCCGGCGCAACGATTGTCGGAGCACTGGCACTTGGGGTTTCAAGAAGTGTTGCAGCAGAGTTTACATTTTTTCTTGCAATTCCGGTTATGTTTGGAGCAAGTGCACTGAAGTTGTTTAAGTTCGGTCTGGCATTTACCCCAATGCAGGTATTTCTGCTTCTTCTTGGAATGATCGTATCCTTTGCAGTATCTGTTATAGCAATCAAGTTCCTGATGAAATATATCAAGAACCATGACTTTAAGGCATTTGGATATTACAGAATCGTACTTGGAATCGTTGTATTTTTATTCTTCGGTATCCAGGCTTTATTCAAATAAGGTATGTATTATTGAATAGAGTGCAGTGTGTTTTACTGTTCACAGTTATTGTGAACAGTAAAATTTTGTATTTCCAAAAGAAATCGTGCATAATTACGTCTTGCATTTTATGAAAAGCATGTTATAATTATTAACATGTTTTGAATTTTTATGCAGAGAAAAGAGGAGGCGCTTAATATGAAGAAGTTTTTATCAGTATTTCTTACTGCAGCATTAGCAGTCAGCATGCTGGCAGGTTGTGGTAGTAAGAACGAAACAGTAACAGCAAAGGTAATCGATATTGACCTTACAAATGAAGAATATGCATTTGGTGTGGACAAGAATCAGCCGGAACTTCTTGAGAAGACAAATGAGTTTATTGCAAAGATCAAATCAGATGGAACACTTGATGAGATCTGCAAAAAGTATTTCTCAGACGGAGAGCCGGAAGCAGTAAAATCAGCAACACTTGATACATCTAAGGATCAGTTGGTTGTAGCTACAAATGCAGCATTCGAGCCATTTGAGTATACAAAGGGTGAAGATTATTATGGAATCGACATGGAGATTGCAAAGCTTCTTGCTGATGAACTTGGAAAAGAGCTTGTAATTGAGAACATGGATTTTGATGCAGTTTGTCTGTCTGTAAGCCAGCAGAAATGTGATATTGCTATGGCAGGACTTACAATCAATGAAGAGAGAGAAGAATATGTTACATTTACAGATTCTTACTATTCAGCATCCCAGCGTTTGATCGTTCCAAGCAATGTTACAACATTCGATGATTGCAAGACAGCAGATGACGTTGCAGCTAAGCTTGCTGAGACAAAATCATCTGACCAGATCGGTGTTCAGCAGGGAACAACAGGTCAGTACTATGTTGAAGGAAGCGAAGATTGGGACTTCCCGGGACTTCCGGCAAAATGTGTGACATACAAGAGCGGATCACTTGCAGTACAGGATATGCTCAATGGAAATATTCAGTATGTGATCATTGATGCAGCACCGGCAGCAGCAATCACAGAAGCAATCAACGCAGTTCAGTAAGAGTATTTACTAAGAATTTACAGGCAGTAAAATAACAGAATTTATTAACGAGGGAAATACAGGCAGAAGATGATGCATGCATTTTCCTCTTTTTGGAGAAAGGAAACAAATGGGGAATTTTAGTCAGAAAGTAGACAAATTTATTGATATATTTCTGAATCAGAATGGCTATGTGAAAGTAGTTCAGGGACTGCACAATACTTTGCTGATCGCAATCTGCGGTCTGATTATCGGTATTGTGATCGGTACTTTGATCGCTACAGTCCGTGTGATTCCGAAATATAAAACTCTTCCGAGAGTATTGAATCATATTTGCAGCTTTTACGTTGCATTATTCAGAGGAACTCCTATGGTAGTTCAGCTCCTTATCTTTTATTATGTACTCCTTCCGATTTTTGGGGTGAAGATTACCGGAGTACAGGTTTCTATGGTTGTATTTGGTCTGAATAGTGGTGCATATATTTCAGAGATCATGCGAAGCGGAATCCAGTCTGTCGATCCGGGACAGATGGAAGCCGGAAGAGCAGTCGGACTCAGTTTTGGAACAAGTATGATGAAGATTGTGATTCCGCAGGCTGTAAAGAACATTCTTCCGACACTTGGAAATGAGTTCATTTCTCTTATTAAAGAGACATCTGTAGTAAGCTTTGTTGGCGCAGCTGACCTTTATGTTGCATTTAACTATATCGGAAGTAACAGCTACGAATTCATGGTACCGTACCTTGTAATGGCGTTAATCTACATTGCACTTGTGCTTGTGATCACATTACTTGTTAAATTATTAGAAAGGAGCCTGAAGAAGAGTGATAGACGTAATTAATCTGCAAAAAAGCTTTGGGGACAAAGAGATTCTGAAGGGAATCAATGTTACGATCAATAAAGGCGATATCGTTGCGGTGCTCGGACCATCCGGCTCTGGTAAAAGTACATTTTTACGATGCCTGAACTGTATGGAAGACCCGACAGGCGGAAGCATTATCTTCAATGGTGTAGATATCGCAGATATGAAGGTTGATATTAATCAGCATCGCCGCCATATGGGAATGGTTTTCCAGCATTTCAATCTTTATAATAATAAGACAGTTCTTCAGAATGTCATGATGGCACCTGCATATCTAAGATGTAAGGACATTGATAAGGCAAAGAAAAAGAATCGTATGATCAAATTTAAAAATATGTTCCGTGGAAGTGACAAGAAGGAAGAGCTGATTCCGATCACTGAGACAAAGGAGCAGATCAAGAAAGAAGTAAAGGAGCAGGCAATGGCTCTTTTGAAGAGAATCGGATTGGAAGATAAAGCGGATGTGTATCCGTCTACACTTTCCGGTGGACAGAAACAGCGTGTCGCGATTATCCGTTCCATGGCTATGAATCCTGACGTAATTCTTTTTGATGAGCCGACTTCAGCACTTGACCCGGAAATGGTAGGAGAAGTACTTGAACTGATGAAAGATCTGGCAAAAGAGGGAATGACAATGGTTGTTGTTACTCATGAGATGGGATTTGCCCGTGAGGTTGCTTCAAGAGTTCTTTTCATTGATGACGGTCAGATTAAGGAAGAAGCTGCCCCGGCAGAATTCTTTGAACATCCGAAAGATCCAAGACTTCAGGAGTTCCTTTCAAAGATCCTGTAAAAGAAAATGCGTAGCATTTTGGAGGTTGGCTCTGAACAGT
>OIEF01000817.1_pt1 | contig 11970 bp, 10 predicted proteins | sample 1581721 | NCBI WGS metagenome assembly OIEF01 (sample SAMN01760908, study PRJEB22395) | human gut metagenome
CCGCCAGCGTTCATCCTGAGCCAGGATCAAACTCTCTGATAAAATGTTTGATTCACTCAAGATAACAACTAGCTATCTCTCGTTTTACTGTTTTTGGTTTTTCAAACCGTTCTTAAAAATGTAAAGAATTTTCGAGAATCGTATGTGTTTCACTGTTTAGTTATCAAGGTTGTCTGTCTTGCCTCTTGGCTGACAGCTCACTTATTATATCACTTGCTTTTTGCTTTGTCAAGAACTTTTTTATTTTATTTTTTAAGTTCTTTTTCATCTGCATCAGCAACTCTGATATAATATCATGTCTTCAGTTTCCTGTCAACACTTTTTTTATATTTTTTTCAACTTTATTCAACCAAATCTCTGTTGTCTGTCAAAAAAAATCCGCCTCACTCAGAAGCGGATTTATCATATCATTATTTTCTTTTTGCGTCAAGTATTATTTTACATTTTTTTACATATTTTTTACGCCATCTACGATATCGCTATAATATCCTCATTTTTAACGCCCCAATATCAGAGTAAAGATTTAAAAATCGTTCGCATTTGCGCAGGAAGACATTCGGATCCGATACCTACGGTCCACAGATACCAAACCTTTTTAATAGAAGATACTCATAAATATCCTGATCAGGATATCTCTGTCATATATGAAACTCAGGATGCAATCTTTCTTAATGATCTGAAGGGCCGCCTCACCAGCCTTTGTATTGCACACAATGGTGAGAGCCAGAAAGATAATCCATATTACTATAAGGAATTTAACTGCCCCCAACAACGCTCCTGCTACCTTGTTCATGCCATGCAGCACAGGTAATCTCGTCACAAGATTCAGCATCCATGTGATACTCCTCACCATAATCGTCGACATCAGCAGAGAAATCAGGAAAGAAATTCCGTTCACTGCCATTCTCGCCAGATATTGGGCAATATAATCCGAAAATGTAGTTACAGCCAAATACTGGTAACTGTCAGAATTATTATTCTGAACCAGTCCATTTCTCAGCAGCTCCGGGAGATTCATTTCATTTATAAATTCAGTCTGGCTTTCTCCACTGCCTATCCATGTGCTGTATTCCTCTCCTACAAACTCCCGGCAGCTTTCCTGTACTTTTTCATAAATTGATGTATTTTCCCGAATAAACTCATTTACATAAGGATTTATCAACCACACGATCGCCATCGACAGAAAAACACATACAAGCGAAACCAGTTCTTTTATCAGTCCCCGCCTATAACCTCTGACACATGCAGCCGCCAGAAAAAGTATCGTAATGACTCCGGCCCACGTTAAAGCCATTTTCATCCTCCTAACTAAGTTTTATTATCTCTACACCGCTGTCCAATACCAGAAGATATCTGTTCATTCCGATTTTGAAGAAATCTTTGATCGTTCCATCCACACTGCCAAGATATTTCTGTACTCCCCTGCTGTTCATTACACACATCTGGGAACTGTTGTACATCAGAATATTTCCACCGCTTAATTTAATCGTCGTATATGGAATATTGAAGTTTTCTTTAAATTTCAATTTGCCATCTGTAGTATAAACTTCCATTGTATACTGTTTGTCTTTACTGTCATTCTTAAACACAAGACCGATCATATCATTATCATAAAAAGTACTGACGATTTCTTTATCTACTTTTACTGTTTTTACTTCCTTCGGAATCTGGCTTCCATGATAAATTGTAAATCCATTATCTTTAAGTGCTACAGACCGGTTATTATCAAGATACTGGATCTGCGGAACTACCACGCCTTCATACTTATATCCACTGACAATTCTGTCATCCTCGTTCTGTCCTACATCTCCAAAATTGTAAAATGCCACATAACTGGTCGTATCACTTCCATCTACGAACTGATAGGTTACCATCATGATCACTCCGTCTTCAGATACAGCAATATCAAGGGGATATCCCGGATCATCTATCTTCGTCTGATTTTCAGCAATCAGACTTCCATCTGTACCATAAAAATCAATCCATGTATCATCTCCGCCATCCAGGATTGCCGCAACAAGACCACTTTTGGATACTTTTGCTTTGACAATACTGTAGGAAGTAGTTACACTGCCTGTTTTTCCGGATTTATCATAAATCTCCAAAGTTGTTCCATCTTTATCCGCAATCACCGCATGAGTTCCGTTAACATCTGCCACAGGATTCTGCATCTGATAGGTTTCGCTCCAGAGTGTACTCATCTTATCAGAAACAAGGGAAACCCCGTCCGGACTGTATCGAAGGATATTTCCGTCCATTTCAACATAATTTGTAGAAACAATATCCTCCTGCTCACTTGTCTGGACTACTTTATAAGTATGATAGCTTCTCTTCTCTATGTAAAATCCCACAGCCGTTACAGCAGCAGCTATCGCCACCACTGTAATAACTGTCTTTTTCACTACACTTCTTTTGTGGCGGGACAATCTGCGCTCATAATCATCTGCATATTCCTCTTCAGCTCTCTCCCGGGCTTTCGCTTTTCTGTTTCTCTCTGCCTGAAGCTTTTTCTTTTTATGTTTTTTTATTATTTTCTTAAATGTATTTGCCATTTTAGCCTTTACCTTATTTCTCACTTTCATTTTGTTGATTATCAGGTTTCAGTTTTTGCCATTTATTATAGCACAGTTTTCTAAGGTAATACAATTACTTGTCCCGGATAAATGATTTCGTCCGCTGACATCCCATTCAATTTGCAGATCTGGCTTATGGCTTCGATACTTCCGTATCTGTCCATACTTATCTGAAAAAGAGTATCGCCGGGCTGAATCACATATGACTCATGGGCTTTTCCCGCTGCTTCGCTGTTTTCCTTCTGCACAGCTTCCCTGACACGTTTCTGTGCTTTACGTTCATCTGCTTCCTGCTGGTAGATTTGTTCGGTTTTATCTGCTTTTTCTGTCTTTACATCCGGAAGCTGTTCTGTTTTGTCCGATTTTTGTTCTGTATCTGTCTGCTCTGCTGATATTTTTTTCTCTGAAGTATTGTTTTTCTTTTCAAAATTTTCTTTTTCACTGGTGCTTTGATTATTCTCTTCATCATTCTCTTCATTATTCTTTTTATTCTTCCCTGCATCATTTTGTATAGTATCTGTCCGGTATTGTTTATGCTGCCTGACAGCTTCATTGTTCGAAGTCCCGACAACAGGAGACGGCGTTATCTCCTCAACGATCACTGAAGAAACCGTCGCGCTCTCCTTTTCGTTCTGTTTTACATTCTGGTAACTTCTGTAAAAATTAACACCCACTGTCAGTACTGCAATTGCCAGACATGCAGTTAATCCATATGAAAAAACAGAAGGAGCTGCCGGCTCCTTCCTGGTTTCCTTTTTATCTGCAATTATTTTGCGAAAATCTTTCACAGCCTGATCTTCATATTTTTCCTGAGGTTCCGGCTGAAGTTCTTCATTTTTGTCGATCATATACGTCTGCATACCGGGATTTTTTTCATAATAAAGATAATACCCTCCCAGACGTACCATTTCATTGTTTTCATAACGGAAGAAAGCATCTTCCCTTTCCTGAGGTTCCATAAGCATCAGGACTTTTTCTCCTCCAAAATGTTTCATGTGTACTTTTGACATCACTTCCGATACTTTCAGGAGAAGCTGAGGCTGTGAAAAGAACCATCCCACAATCTCCTGATCTTCGAAGTACTCCTTCTGGGCTTCCTGTATCTGCTTCCATTGATTTTCTGAAAAATCGATATGATCAGGTGCTGCCTCCATCTCCTCCGCTATAATAGCACCTTTGATAAACAGATAAGCTGTCTGAGAACGCCATTTAAGATTTCCTGTAAGAACTGCCACTCTGGTTTTTGCTTCTCCCAGAGAGTCTTCCGTTCTGGCAAGTCTTACCAGAAATGTGTACACATAGTCCTCCATATAAATCCTGTAATCTTCGGCTGCCAGGCCGATCTGGCGTATATTTCTGGGTAATCCAAACGGTTCCTCACCATTTTGTCCTTCCTGAGATTCGTCCTTATAAATTACTTCTATCATCTCTCATCACCCCTTCGGGTATCAGGATAACACAGATAAATTGCAGATTTTATCACATTGTAAGAGGAATTTACCAGAATTTGGCGACAGATTTTGCACAGTGCATATTTTTATCCCGGTAAGGATATGATGTTATCAGAAGCCTCTTCGCAGCTTGTTGTTATGAAGCAAAGGGACTATAGCAATTAAAAGATATAATCAATAATGTGCTCTCGAAATCTTTTTGTGCAGGTACAATAGAGACTCTGCGAGTACATAATACGATCAGGGAGGTTTTATGGTATTTTATGTGGACTCACAGAAAAGCAGTTCTGCTGAGGAAATCGCTTTTCTTTTAAATAAATGTATTCTTCAATATCCCGGCAGATGGTCAGAACTGGTTTTTCTGTGTATCGGAAGTGACCGCGTGACAGGAGACTGTCTCGGTCCCTATATCGGACACCAGTTACTTGAACATCTGAATACGGACACTCATGGCGTTTATGTTTACGGTACCCTGAAAAGCCCCGTACATGCTTTAAATCTTTCCAGAATTTCCCGCCAGATCAAAATTCTGCATCCCGAAGGTCTAGTTATTGCAGTGGATGCCTCCCTTGGACAAAAAAAGCACCTGGGGTATGTGACCATCGCAGATGGTGCACTTTACCCAGGTGCTGCAGTTCAGAAAGAACTTCCTCCTGTTGGTGATATCCATATCACAGGGATTGTAAACATTGCAGGTGTACTGGAACAGCTAACCCTTCAGACTACCCGCCTGTCTACGGTAATCTCTCTGGCAGATACCATCACACAGGGAATCGTAAATTATACAAATTCTTTGATCTGTTTGTAGATGCCTTCTGCATCAAGACCATATTTCTCAAGAAGAGCTGTGGCAGGACCGGATTCTCCGAATACATCATTTACACCGATACGTTTTACAGGTACAGGTGCTTTCTCAGACAGGCATTCGCATACTGCTCCGCCAAGTCCGCCGATTACTGAATGCTCTTCTACAGTTACAACCTTGCCTGTTTCTTTGGCTGCTGCAACTACAAGTTCTTCATCCAGAGGCTTAATCGTATGGATATTGATTACTTTTGCATCTACGCCGTCTGCCGCAAGCTTCTCTGCAGCTTCAAGAGCAGGAGCTACGCAGAGACCGTTTGCAATAATCGTAAGGTCTTTTCCTTCACGAAGGACAATACCTTTGCCTAATTCAAATTTATAGTCCGGTCTGTCATTGATAACCGGAACTGCCAGACGTCCAAATCTCATATATACAGGACCAACATGCTCATAAGCTGCTTCTACCATAGCTTTTGCTTCAATATCATCAGAAGGGCAGGCAACAACCATTCCCGGAATTACTCTCATAAGAGCAAAATCCTCACAACACTGATGGGTAGCACCATCTTCACCTACAGAAATTCCGCCATGAGTAGCGCCAATTTTTACATTGATCTTCGGATATGCAATAGAGTTACGAACCTGCTCAAAAGCACGTCCTGCTGCAAACATTGCAAATGTGCTGGCAAATGGAACTTTTCCTGTAGTAGCCAGACCTGCGGCAATACCCATCATATTACACTCGGCAATACCACAGTCAATATGACGCTCCGGAAATTCTTTTTTGAATACGCCAGTCTGAGTAGCTGCAGCAAGGTCAGCGTCCAGAACGACCAGGTTCTCATGTTTCTTACCTAATTCAACCAGCGCAGCACCGTAGCTTGCTCTTGTTGCGATCTTCTTTACTTCTGACATAATGCTTCACCTGCCTTTTCTAACTCTTCCATTGCCTGTGCATACTGCTCGTCATTCGGAGCTTTTCCATGCCATCCAACCTGATTTTCCATAAAGGAAACACCTTTTCCTTTTACAGTTTTCATAATGATAGCTGTAGGCATTCCCTTAGTAGCTTTTGCTTCATCAAAAGCAGCTCTTAACTGATCCATATCATTTCCGTCTGCAACGTTAATCACATGGAAGTTAAATGCCTCAAATTTCTTATCAATCGGGTATGGAGAACATACTTCATCAACCTTACCGTCGATCTGAAGTCCATTATTATCCACGATCACTACAAGATTGTCCAGTTTTCTGAAGCCTGCAAACATAGCAGCTTCCCAAACCTGGCCTTCCTGAATTTCGCCGTCACCTAATAAGGTGTATACACGATAGCTTTCATTGCTTAATTTGGCAGAAAGCGCCATACCAACTGCTGCAGAGATTCCCTGTCCCAGAGAACCGCTGGACATATCAACACCCGGGATATGTTTCATATCCGGATGTCCCTGTAAATAGGAACCCAGATGACGAAGAGTCTTCAGATCTTCTTTTGGGAAAAAGCCTCTTTCTGCAAGTGCAGAGTAGTATCCCGGTGCTGTGTGGCCTTTGGAAAGTACGAAACGGTCACGATCAGCCTTCTTAGGATCCTTTGGATCAATATTCATTTCTTCAAAATATAAATAAGTGAATACATCTGCTGCAGACAGAGATCCGCCTGGATGTCCTGCTTTTGCAGAATGTAATGCAGTAACGATGTCTTTACGGACTTCGTTTGCAATTTTCTGAAGTTCTAATTTTTCCATTGTGGTAAATTCTCCTTATTCGCCGAATACTGCTTTATAATCTTTCTGGAATTTCTCAATACCTGCATCTGTCAGAGGATGTTTTGTCATCTGTACGATTACATTGTACGGAACAGTTGCAATGTCAGCACCTGCAAGTGCACAGTCTGTTACATGGATCGGATTTCTTACGCTTGCTGCGATGATTTCTGTCTCGATTCCTGCCACTTCAAAAATCTCAGCGATCTCGCGGATCAGATCAACACCTCTTGTAGAAATGTCATCCAGTCTTCCAAGAAACGGAGATACATAAGTAGCACCTGCTCTTGCAGCCAGAAGTGCCTGGTTAGCAGTGAAGATCAGAGTAACGTTTGTCTTGATTCCTTCTGCATGAAGAACCTTAACTGCTTTCAGACCTTCTACTGTCATAGGAATTTTAACAATCATATTCGGATGAATGGCTGCAATCTCACGTCCCTCTTTGATCATTCCTTCTGCATCTGTTGTAGTAGCTTTTACTTCACCGCTGATCGGTCCGTCTACGATAGATGTGATCTCTTTGATTACTTCCTTGAAATCTCTTCCTTCTTTTGCGATAAGAGACGGATTTGTGGTAACACCACAGATTACACCCATATCATTAGCTGCCTTAATATCTTCTACTTTTGCTGTGTCAATAAAAAATTTCATGTTCTTAACCCTCCTGATTTTTGCTTGTCATAATCGTTCATTGATCTGATGGTTTCATTATAACAGACTTTACATTCAGGTCAAGCGTGGCAAAAGATTATTAATAATTTCTTTATTAATAATCGCATGTCTTATTAATTCTTTATTTTTCAGTCAAAGCATATATTCGTTGTTATCAACATGCAATATACAATATGTTTTATAACCATTTCTTTTCGTAACTGTTCGCTGTCTTTGCTGTTGCAGGAAACCTCCGTCAGAAATCATTTCTGATATCGGATTTCAGCCGCACATCCTGAAATTTTGGTACGTTTCCAGAAAATGCCTGCCGGGTAGATATTCGCAATCTACCTCGCCACACAGCTCTATACCAAATAACTGTTCTGCAGTTTCGATAAATTATTATTAATAATTTTCATTCGACGTATTTAATTATTTTTTTTGGTTCTGACATACCCTGTAGTGCGTCTCGCTATCAGCTTGGGGGTATATTCAATATTATAGAGACTGACAGGAGCAGAATCTGTGAGAAAACGGTCCTGCTCATCGATTTTGCGCAGTATAATATCACAGGCATCTCTGCCTTTAAGGGCTACGAAATGATCGATCGTAGTAAGAGAGATCTTCCGTATTCCCGAATAAAAGATATTATCGCACCCAATCACCGATACATCCTTGGGTACATGAATCCTTGCTTCATGGAGAGCATCCAGCGCACCAATAGCCATCATATCATTCTGGCCTGCAATAGCTGTAAATTCTCTGCCTTCATCCAGAAGCTCCATAGTAAGCTCATAACCCATCGAATATTCCGAATCCATCCGTGGGATCTGCATATCGATAGCTTCATCCGCAGCCTTAATGATCACATGATCCTTCAGGCCTTCTTTCTCAAACTCTTTCACAAAACCATTTACACGTTTTGTTCTCTGCCATTGTCTCCTTGTCAGGGGCGGAGTGATAAACGCTACATCTCTGTGCCCCAGATCAAGCAGATGTCTTGCCATCATCCTTCCCACAACTGTATTATCCTGATTAATGGCATCTATAGTTGTAGTTTTCTCTTTATTACTGATGATAACCAGTGGGATTGTCTGCGCCAGTTCCTCTACCTGCTGCTGAAAATCCGGATTTGGATTACAGCAGTAGATAATGCCAAGCGGCTCTATTGTACCCATCATGCGCAGATACTTCTCCTCCAGACGGGGATCTCTCTGTGTATTACAGATAAAGACACCATATCCCTGCTTGTTCGCCACTGCTTCAATCCCCTGCAGAAGCAATACATAATACGGGCTTGTAAGCGTAGGGCAAAAAACAACGATCAGCTTCTCTTTCCGGCTTTCTTTTCTGTTCTTTCGTCCAGGAAGATGATAACCTAATTCTCTGGCTGCCTGCTCTACCTTCTCCACTGTTTCTCTGGAAAAAGAAACATTATATTTCTTATTCAGGACCATGGAAACAGTTGCCTGGGAGACTCCTGCCCTCTTTGCCACGTCAGAAGAAGTTGCTTTCTTTTTAGACAAAGTGATGCCTCCTTTTCCGATGATCTTTTGTCAGAACAGTAACCTTAAAGCTCCACACGCCCCTCAAGAGCACGTAAAAGAGTCACTTCGTCAATATATTCCAGATCTCCTCCTACCGGAACTCCGCTTGCAATCCTGCTGACTTTGATCCCGGTAGGTTTGATCAGCTTACTGATATACATTGCCGTTGTTTCCCCCTCCAGACTGGAATTGGTAGCAATAATCACTTCCTTTACCTCATCCTTTGCCAGACGCTGCATGAGTTCTTTCAGTTTGATATCATCCGGCCCGATTCCAAGCATTGGAGAGATTGCACCATGAAGAACATGATAAACGCCATCAAACTTGCCTGTTTTTTCATAAGCTGCAAGATCTCTTGTATTCTCTACCACCATGATCACTGAATGATCACGCTTATCATTGCTGCAGATGGGACAGATCTCTCTGTCTGTCAGAGTACAGCAGCACTTGCAATACTGTACATTCTCTCTGGCACCGGTAATGGAAGAGGTAAGCTGCTCTACCTGATCCTTTGGCATATTCATGATGTGAAATGCCAGTCTCTGTGCTGATTTCGCACCGATTCCCGGAAGATGGGAAAGCTGCTCGATCAGCTTATTGATATGACTGCTGTAGTATTCCATCAGAATGGAAGACCTCCGCCAAGTCCGCCCAGACCACCTGTCAGTTTAGACATAACAGCTGTAGATTCTTCTTCCACTTTGCGAAGTGCTTCGTTTGTAGCTGCAACGATGAGATCTTCCAGCATTTCGATGTCATCCGGATCTACAACTTCCTCCTGAAGCTTTACTTTTGTCACCTCTCTCTTACCGGAGATAGTTACCTCTACAGCTCCGCCTCCTGCAGTAGCCGTAAATTCTTTCTCTTCCAGAGCTTTCTGGTTCTCTTCCATCTGGCGCTGCATTTTCTGCGCCTGTTTCATAAGATTATTCATATTTCCCGGCATACCCATTCCCGGGAATCCTCCACGTTTTGCCATTTGTGATGTCCTCCTTGCTATTTATTGCCTTATTATTTACTGCCTTTTCCTGTCCGGAGAATATTTAGTTACTGTTCACTCCGTTCACAGTAACGTAGCCAAAATTCATTCCAGATTGCCTGCGGCAATAGAATTTTGGCTTGTATGTCTCGGGATTTTGGCATATTCATGCCAAAACACCTCGCGGGATAGTGGTGTGTGAACAGTAACAATATTTATTCTCCTTTTTCCTCATCAGGATCTTCCTCTATCACAACATCCATGTGGATATTATTCTTTATCGCCTGGTCCACTGTGATATTTGCCAGATTTGTATGCTGATGCTTATCTGCCACCAGCATCTGGATCTCTACTGTTTTTCCTGTCTGAGCAGTGATAATGTCCTGAAGCTCTTTCTTCGCTTCCGGATTGTCCACATAGGACTGCCCCAGAAAATCCTGAAATTCCACATAAAGAACAGGTTCTCCTGTCTCACTGTTATACTTCGGAACAGATTTCTGAAGCATCTGCTTGAACATCCCTGTCGTCTGTCCTGTGATCACTCTCCAGCCTGCCACGATCTTCTGCAAATCTTCCGGTGCAGCTTTCGCCGGTGCTTTGTTTCCCGCCGGTTCCTGAACTGCTCCGGTTTCTGCCGGCATTTTCCCTGAACCCTGCTGCACGATCACCTGCTGTACCGGACGTTCATCCATCCGCTGTTCCAGCACACGCAGTCTGTCCAGAACAGAATCCAGATTAGTCTCCATTGCAGGACGGCACAGCTTGATCAGTGCAATCTCCACGAGAACCCTTTTCTGGGTTGCATATCGGATCTGGTTGGACAAATCCGAAAAAATACGGATATACCGCATCAGCGTCTCCACATCCAGCATGGTGCTCTCTTCTTTCAGAAGCTTCATGTTGTCGGATGAGACATCGATCGCTTCCTCCGGATTCTCAGAAGTCTTAACGAGAAGAAGATTTCTCATATACCAGGTAAAATCTCCCACAAACTGGCTCAGTTCCCTGCCTCCTACGATCAGTTCCTCCAGGATATGAATGGAACCTGTCACATCTCCCCGGATCACTTTTCGCAAAAGCTTGCTAAACACTTCGGTGTCAACGGCTCCCAGAACCTCCAGAACTTTATCATAGGTAAGTTCCTGTCCAAGATAAAAAGCAATACACTGGTCGAGAAGGCTGAGCGCATCTCGCATGGAACCATCTCCCGCTTTCGCTACATATCGGACTGCTTTTTCCTCAGCTTCTACACCTTCAACTTTGAGCAGTTCATCCAGTCTGGCCGCGATAGTGTCTATGGTGATTCTGTGGAAATCATATCTCTGGCATCTGGATAAAATCGTAATCGGAATCTTGTGCGCCTCTGTAGTTGCCAGGATAAACATAACATAAGACGGTGGTTCCTCCAGTGTTTTCAGCAGGGCATTGAAGGCACCTGTGGAAAGCATATGAACCTCATCAATAATATATACTTTATATTTACCTTCTGTAGGGCGGTAAGAAACCTCTTCTCTGATCTCACGTATATTATCCACACCATTGTTGGATGCAGCATCGATCTCGATCACATTCATTGCAGTTCCTGCCTGGATTGCCTTGCACATGGCACATTCATTACAGGGGCTGCCATTTACGGGATGCTCACAGTTGACTGCCTTCGCCAGAATTTTGGCTACTGTTGTTTTACCGGTTCCTCTGGTGCCGCAGAACAGATACGCATGGCCGATACGGTTATGCTTAATCTGATTTGTCAGAGTAGTCACTATGTGATCCTGACCTTTGACATCCGCGAAATTATCCGGTCTGAACTTTCTGTAAAGAGCAGTGTAACTCATGAGTAAACTCCTATCGTAACTATTCAGCACCCCCACTGTCAGCAGCGCGCCAAATAGTTATCTCTATCTTATTATCACAGCCGCCGCGGAAAAAATTCCCGCGGCGGTCTTTTTTACATCCATATCTTATATGAAAAAGTATCTGTCAGTCAAGTACTGTTTCACTTAATCAGTCACCAAAGCTGATACCGATCTGTTTGGCAGCAACTACAAGCTGATCTTTCGGTGATACCATCTTAAGCTTACCTGCACACTCTTCAAGAGGTACACGTTTAATTTTGCCGTTTACCACGCCGATCATGATGCCATATTCACCATCCATGATCGCCTGCGCTGCACCTGCACCGATTCTTGTGGAAAGAACGCGGTC
>OIEF01000821.1_pt1 | contig 11873 bp, 12 predicted proteins | sample 1581721 | NCBI WGS metagenome assembly OIEF01 (sample SAMN01760908, study PRJEB22395) | human gut metagenome
AAAATGGCGTTGCAGACAACATAGGCATGATCACAGCCAATATCTGCAATACAATCGCCATTGACCCATTCTAATATTTCTTGAATACGATTCGAACAAGGTATCATTATTTTACGAAGTCTCTTAAGCGTTTGCAGCGATTTGGATTCTTTAACTTACGCAATGCCTTCGCCTCAATTTGACGAATACGCTCACGAGTGACATTGAATTCTTTACCAACTTCTTCTAGCGTACGAGTTCTTCCGTCTAATAAACCAAAACGTAAGCGCAATACTTTTTCTTCACGTTCTGTAAGTCCTTGTAAAACAGCATTGATTTCATCTTTCAACAATTGATTGTTTGTATAATCATCTGGAGATAATGTATCTTTATCCTCAATGAAATCTCCTAAGTGAGAGTCATCTTCTTCTCCAATTGGAGTTTCAAGACTCACTGGATCTAAGGCAATCTTTTGAATTTCACGTACCTTTTCAGCAGAAATATTTTCCATTTTTTCTGCGATTTCTTCTGGCATTGGATCACGACCTAGATCTTGTACCAATTGACGTTGAATACGTGTTAATTTATTGATTGTTTCAACCATGTGTACTGGAATACGAATTGTACGAGCCTGGTCTGCGATAGCACGCGTAATGGATTGGCGAATCCACCATGTCGCATATGTTGAAAATTTAAATCCTTTTGTGTAATCAAATTTTTCAACGGCTTTGATCAAACCACAATTTCCTTCTTGAATCAAATCCAAGAATAACATTCCACGACCTACATATTTTTTGGCAATCGATACAACTAAACGAAGGTTTGAAGAAATCAATGTTTGTTTCGCTTCTTCACCATCCGCAATAATTTTTGCGAGTTTTTTCTTTTCTTCCTCACTTAAATCTGGGTTTTTAATATCTTCTTTTGCCTGTTCCCCTTCTTGAATCTGACGCGCAATAATTGGCTCTTCTTTAGGATCCAACAATGGAATTTGACCGATTTCTTTTAAATACATTTTAACTGGGTCATTAATTTTGGCATGTGATGCATTCGCGAATGTTTTTTCTAGTTGTGAAATTTCTTCTGCGATTGAATCTTCCTCGCCCAAATCTTCATCGTTTAAATCATCCTCATTTAAATCATCTTCATCCAATTCATCCCCATCAATGAATTCAATCATATTTTCATCGATCCAGTTATATAGATCGTCCAATGTGTCATCATCTAAATTTAAAGCACTGACTGCATCTAAGAATTGTTTTTGAGAAACATCTGCATTTTGTTCCTTACTCTTTAGCAAGAATTCTTTTGCCTCATCCAAGCTTATAAACTTTAATTTTTGAGTTTCATTTGCCATACTTTTATCCTTCCTTTCGATGGTTGATTTCGTTTCTTTGAATAATTAATTCCTGTTTTTTACTCGCCAAACTAATTTTAATCATCGGATCTTGAACATTCTTGATCTGATTATTGATCTGATCGATTTGGTCTTGTAAAGTACATTCTTTGATCTTCATTAAACTATCGTTAAAGAAGTCTTCATTATATTCATAAACATGAAACGGATTTTCCATTAGGCTTACCAATAAATTACGAACCTCTTCTTTTTCGATATAACTCATTAAGACATCAAAATCGATATGGTCCATATTTCGATACATGTCATAACAATATAATGACAATTCTTCGCAGATTGGATCTTGGAAAAAGCCAATCTGATCTTTAAATTGGTCGGCCGCTAATTTACTTTTAAGAATCATCCATAACACACCATACTCGGCAAGTGTTCTTCCATTTTTTAATGGCTCCATATTTCGAATAACAGATGGTTTATTTCTTGGTTCTTTTATTTGTGCAACAGCACTTGCAGAATTCGATAGATCAAATCCAGTTAAATCTCGAATACGAGAATAGTAATCGGCCTTTTCAAAATCTGTGCATGTTCTTTCAATAAAAGACTGCATTTCAGAAGTGAATTTTTTCTTATCCTCGTAGTTGTCTAAATCATATTGATTTGGTAAATATTCGAATAAAAATTCAACAAACGACACGGTTTTATGAACGGATAAATACAATTCATCTTTCCCAAGTTCATTAAAAATTTCATCCGGATCCTTACCCGTTGTATTTTTCACAATGGAAAAGTTCAAGCCATAATCGACGGCTAGCTTTCCAAATTTATAAGTGGCTGCCTTACCAGCTCTATCCCCATCATAACATACCACTAGTGGTACATTTAAACGTTTTAATAATGTCATTTGTTCCTTGGTACAAGCTGTACCTAAACAAGCAATACTTTCATGAATATCCGCCTTTTCAAAGGCAATGACATCCATAGCCCCCTCAACTAATATGCATCGCTTATTCTTTTTCGCAAACTCTTTCGCTCTATGATAATTAAATATTAAATTTCCTTTGTGATAGATCTTTGTTTCTGAAGTATTGATATATTTTGCGATATCTTTATCTTCATTTAATCGTCTTGCCGTAAAACCAACTGGATTACCATGTTCATCATGGATTGGAATCATTAATCGATGATCAAATACGGCATAGGTGTTCAAGTCATGAGTACGAATTAATCCTGTATCGAATAGTATTTGTTCGTTAAAACCTTTTGCCTTGAGATACTTCACACTACGACTCGATTCAGGTGCATACCCAATTTCAAATCTTTTTATAATATCTTCATTTATTTTTCGTTGACTTAAATACCTTTTTACGCTTTCTCCATTTTCACTTTCAAGTTCAAATGTCAAAAAACGAATATACGATTGTATACAATCAAATAAAGGTTGATTTTCATCGACTTTCACTTGAAATTTAGATGTATCCAAATGTAAAGGATAATGAATCCATTCAGCAACCTTACATACAGCTTCTAGAAAAGAAATATTTTCGATCTTTTGAACAAAAGTAAATACATTTCCACCTGTATTGCACACAAAACATTTGAATATTTGTTTATCCGTCGAAATCGATAAGCTTGGATCATGATCATCATGAAAAGGACATATGGCTTTATAATTTTTGCCTTGTTTTTCAAGTGTGATATAGTGAGACATTACGTCAACAATATCGGCTTGTTGACGTATTGCCTTTATATCCTCTTCGCTAATCCAGCTCATTAAAATGCGATTCTATTTTCGATATATGAAACAAGATCATCTAAAGCGACGCGTTCTTGTTGCATAGTGTCACGATCTCGGATTGTTACACATCCATCGTTAGCTGTTTCAAAGTCAACAGTTACGCAGAATGGTGTACCAATCGCATCTTGACGACGATAACGTTTTCCAATGCTTTGAGCATCATCATATGTTACGCTAAAGTGTTTTGATAATTTTGCGAATACTTCATCCCCTTGATCGGATAATTTTTTAGATAATGGAAGTACAGCTACTTTATATGGTGCTAATGCAGGGTGTAATTTTAATACAACACGAGAATCATTTTCTAATTGTTCTTCTTGATAAGCTTCACACATAACAGCTAACATCAAACGTTCAACACCTACACTAGGTTCAATAACATAAGGAATATATTTTTCATTGGCTTCTTGATCAAAATATTCTAAGTTTTGTTTTGAAGTTGTTTGGTGTGCTTTTAAGTCAAAATCTGTACGGTCTGCGATACCCCATAATTCACCCCATCCGATAGGTTCAGAGAAGTGGTATTCGATATCACTTGTACCATTTGAGTAGTGTGCTAATTCTTCAGGATCATGAGCACGTAAACGAATATTTTCTTCATTAATACCTAAATCTTTTAAGAATTGAACACAGTTTTTACAATAGTATTCAAACCAATCTAAATCGGTTCCTGGTTTACAGAAGAATTCAAGTTCCATTTGTTCGAATTCACGAGTACGGAAAATGAAATTTCCTGGTGTGATTTCGTTACGGAAACTCTTACCAATTTGTCCAATACCGAATGGTAATTTTTTACGCATTGTTCTTTGTACGTTTTTGAAGTTGACAAAGATACCTTGTGCTGTTTCTGGACGCAAATAGATTGTACTTTTCGCATCTTCTAATACACCTTGGAATGTTTTGAACATCAAGTTAAATTGACGAATATTTGTGAAGTTTTTAGCACCGCATTTTGGACATGTGATTTCATGTTCAGCAATATAGTTTTCCATATCTTCATTTGACATACCACCACAGTTTACTGTGTGATTACTAGCTTCTTCAATCAATTGATCCGCTCTAAAACGGCTCTTACATTCTTTACAATCCATTAAAGGATCACTGAATCCTCCAACATGACCACTAGCTACCCATACATTTGGGTTCATTAAGATGGCACTTTGTAAACCTACATTGTGTTCACTTTCCTGGATGAAGCGTTTCCACCAAGCATTTTTAATATTGTTCTTTAATTCAACGCCTAAAGGACCAAAATCCCAAGTATTTGCCAAACCACCATAGATTTCTGAACCTTGGTAAACAAAACCAGAGGTTTTCATGTGATTTACTACATCATTGAATGTCTTTTCGTTCATGTTATTTACCTCATTTCTTTTATGTATACAGACAAAAGGATACACTTTCATATTATATCCTATTTATCAATAAATTTCTAGACTAAATCCAAAGACACACATAAAGAAAAAGCCACGATTTCTCATGGCCTGTTTTTAATCCCCCACTTAAAAATAGGTTCTCTTATTTTCATATGTTTTGTACCACAACACTAGTGCATCACTCGATACAGTATCGCTTTCTTGTATTTTTCGAGTCTTTCATAATCCGTTTTTGTTGGTTCTTTGATTCTTGTGATATAAAGATCTGCAGCCTTTACCTTTTTAGCTAACTTTGATGTAGATACTGTAGATATATATTCAAAATAAGATTCATCTTTTCTATGCGTTAATGTGATTACGCCATCTAAGATTTCATTTAGGAACATATTTCTTAATTCATCCACAGTAACATTTGTATCTTCTAATACATCATGCAAATACGCAACGGCCTTTTCTATATCTGTATCCATGTAGGATACAGGATATAATCTTTTCCTGCTTTATCAACTTGACCTGCATGTGCTTTTTGTGCGACTTGAAGTGCTAATTCTTGAAACATCACTTTAAACCTCTTATACTTTCTAAAAAACGAATGCTTGGATAGCTTTTTTGACTATGATATTCGATCCATTTAGCTAGATAGATCAAATCGTCCATGTTGAAATCAAAATGAACTTTCACATACTCTAAATTTTCTTCTTTACTCTTAAATAAAGCTCGATATTTTTTTAATTGATCTACATTCCATTTTGGATATTGATTGTGATTGCACTTTTCACATAAAAAGCCACCATCTTTTAAAGATAAAGTTTCAACTCGCATATTTTGACAATGTACACAACCATCCACAAATGGTTGTATTCCTTCTTGTTTGATGCAATATTTTAAGACAATACATGCCCAGAAATAAAAGTCATCCAGGTCTTTATCTGCTGAATTCCAACATTCCAATAATGTATGAAATAGATTTTCTTCTTTTTTCGTTTTAGAAATCAGATCGTGTAATACAAAACAACAACTGGATTTAAATAGATCTTCTTGAATGTGATAGTAATAATGAATGGTTTGTCCTTGGAGTAATAAAGGCATTTTCGTTTTATCTTCAATCATGAATTCATTATAAGAAAAAGGCTGTACAAGCCGTAAATTCTTAGAATTTTGCTTGAACAGTCCTCTTGCGTATAAAGTTAAAATGGAATCTGTAGTCAACACTTTGACCAAGCCATCTTTATCTTTATATTCACTTACACTTAATACAAGGGCTTGAATCTTAGTCTTCATCGATTTGTTCTAATTCATCTAAACCAAATTCTTTGATTTTGTTTTCATGATTACGCCAATTCTTTTCTACACGAACAAACAATTCTAAATCTACACTGCATCCAAGCATATCTTTCAATTCTTTTTGTGCATCTAAACGAATGGAACGAATCATGTTCGCTTGTTTACCAATCAAAATTCCCTTTTGCGATTCACGATCCACAACGACCATCATTTGAAGATACATACGATTGCCGCGTTTTTCTTTACGTTCTAAAATAACCGCTACACTATGAGGAATCTCCTTATGCGTTTTAAATAAGATTTTTTCACGAACGATTTCACACATCCTAAAATTGATATCATGATCCGATTTCATTTCTTCTGGAAACATCGGTTCTCCTTCAGGTAAGTATCCTTTAAATACGTGTAACAATTCGTCTAGATTATCTTTGTCCAAAGCACTAATTGGAACAATATCATTAAAGTCATATTGATTTTGCCAATACACTAAACGCTTCAACAATTGCTCTTTCGCTAACTTATCGATCTTATTCATAATCAACACAACTGGTTTATGAAGTGTTTCAATTCTTTTTAGAATGAAAGAATCTCCAGTTCCAAAAGATTGTGTACCATCCACGATCCATCCGATCACATCACAATCTTCCATGGCGGAATAGGCATTTTTATTTAAAACACGACCCAATTGTTGTTGAGGCTTATGGATACCTGGTGTATCCACAAATACATATTGACAATCTTCATGGGTTAAAATACCCGAAATATTGTTTCTTGTCGTATTTGGTTTATCTGACATGATCGCAATTTTTTCTTTTAACAATGCATTCAACAATGTCGATTTTCCAGCATTGGGTCTTCCAACAATTGCGATAAATCCTGATTTATAATTTTCCATTTTACCTCCCATTTAAAATAATTTAGGTATAAATACATATAACCCTATATATGCTGCTAGCACACTTATAATAAAAACAGCACCAGCAGCCATATCTTTAATATGTTTAGCTTGTTCATTATGTTCTAGTGAAATATAGTCCACACATCTTTCAATGCAAGAATTCATAATTTCACTAAACCATACAAAACCAATTGCACTAATCAACATCATCCATTCTTCAATGGAACAATGAAAGATAAAGCCGAACAATATGACGATCAATCCAAAGATGCCTTGAAGACGTATACTACGATCACAAGTAAAAGCGTAAAACAAGCCTTGAAAGGCATATTTGAATCTACCTTTGAACCAATTCATCTAGAATTTCATCCTGTAAGGCAAACATAACCTTTTCATCTTCTTCTTTCATGTGATCATATCCCATCAAATGAAGTAAGCCATGACAGAATAAGAAACAAGCTTCTCTACGAATCGAATGTCCATAGGCACTTGCTTGATCACGAATAGCTTGCACATTGATAAAGATGTCTCCAAGTTCATATTGATCTTCATCCACCAACATATCACTCATATCATCTTGTATCGCAAAACTAATCACATCCGTTGGACGATCTACATTTCGATAGTCACGATTGATTTTGTGAATCTGTTCAGGTGTTACATATATTACAGATAAACTCCAATCTCCTTTTCTTTCTAACACCTGGCATGCACGTTCTAATATGTTTTCAAAGTCTTTTTTGTATCGATAGACACTTCTATCTTTTGCGTTATTTATAAAAATTATTTCCATGCCTAGATTATACACTAAATAAAAAAAGAGTTCAAAACGAACTCTTATTTTGTAGTTTCTCTAAACATTTTTGAGAATGAGATTTCAATGTCTTTATTCTGTTTAACAGACTCATCATCCACTAACATCTTAGTTAATAAACGCATCGCAACAGCTCCTAAATCATATTCAGGAATATTGTATGTAGAAATCATTGGACGCATCATTGTTAAATATTTAGAATTCAAGATACATACAAGTTGTGTATCATCTGGAATTGAATATCCACTCTCTTTACAAGCGTTCATTAAAGCAATGGCTTGTGAATCACGGAATGTGATTACCATACGACTTGGCTTATTTCTCTTATAGTAATCGGACAAGAATGTATAACTTGATTTGTAGCTATCATCATATGTAACATATTTGTTGAAAACTAATCCCTTTTCAGCATATGCACGATCTACACCCGCTTTTAATTGTTCCATCATAGAAAGATTTAATTTATCTTCTACCATAGAAATATCATCGATACCTTTTTCGAAGCATTCGTTGACAAATTCATATGCCATACGTTCGAAGTTGATATATACATTTCCAACGTTGCCAATCTTTTGTCCTTTTAACTTACTTCCAACTACAACCATAGGAATTTGGTATTCATGTAAGACTTCCATTTCATCTTCAGAGAAGTTGTCATTAAATAAAATTACACCATCCACACGTGACTTAATAATCGATTCAATCACATCCTGCATTTTTGAAATGCCCTTACTTGTAGTATGGAACATGATGTTATAGTTATAGATTTTTGCGACATCCATAAGACCATTTAAGATCTTCGCATTATACGCAAATAACTTTTCACTCATCACAATTGAAATTGTAGTTGTTTTTGAAAGAGCTAATCCTTGCGCAATCGCATTTGGTTTATATCCCAATTTTTCAATAGCTTGTTGAACACGCATACGTGTATCTTCACGCACTACATTACTATCATTAATAACACGTGATACAGTTGCTAATGAAACATCTGCCTCTTTGGCAACATCATAAATGGTAATTCTTTTCATTCCTATTCGTCCCCCTTGTTAAATATTTTCTTCAATCCACTAAACAATGCTTCTGTAGCTTTACCAGTTACTTCTTCTGCTTTATCAACGGCACGAATAACAGAATCATTTGTACGAATTTCGTCTACTTTTTCATCCGCTTTATCAATCACTTTACGTAAAGAATCATTTTTTCTTAATGTCTCTTTTCCATATTTAAAGCCATCTACTACCAATCCAGCTGTGCCCTGTAAAAATTCTTTACCAGCCGAAACAGTTTGTTTAAATTGTTCACTCTCACTGACTTCAACCACTTTATCTTTTGTTGAAGAAAGAATATCTTTTGCATCCTCCTTAGCTTGCGATAAAGCTTCCTTTACTTTTTCAGGATCAGAAGCATCTTTTAATAAATCACGCAAATCATCGAACACTTTTTCAATTTTACTCTTAGCATCCTCAATAATTCTTTCATTATCTGTATTTTCGGATTCATGCATCACTTCAAGTTCTAGCATCGATTCTTTTTCTAAATCATCAATTAATTGTTTATCGTCCATGTCATTCATCCTCCTTTGTTTCAATACTTTCTTTTGCATTTTTCTTATTTTGAAACCAGTCTTTGGCATTTTGTACATTTTCGCTAAGTGAACTCATCACACTCACAAACGCGTCTTTTGCGCTCTGGTTCACTTCATCCACTGTGGTAGAAATATTTTCTGCCGTTTTTAATGGTGCATCTAATTTTTTTAATTGATCATTGGCTGTATCCAATGTTTTTGACACCTGTTTTAAAGTTTCAATCAACTGTTTTAAAAACAAAATCAAATAAATTAATGCGATAACACCAACGATTGGTAAAACATATGAAAATGCACGAGCTAATGTACTCATAAAGATATCTAGACTCACAATACCACCTCAGAAAGATTATAACATAAGCTTTCTAACTAATCTATTCCTTTTGAAACTTTTTTCACAACCCTGTAAACGCTACAAATAATAAAGGAAGTGCTCGAATTATTCTAACACTTCCATAAAATACAATCTAGAGGCAAAATCAGGAAAATGACGAACTCTGACTTAAAATGATATTGTCTTAATGTAATCAAATTGATTATGTTTTGATTTGGTATAATTACCTTCTCATAAATCTAGTAGAAGGTAATCTAAATGAGAAAGGTTGAATTAAGAATGAATGAATGAGAAAAAAATAAAACTACCAAGAAGCTTGTGGAAAAGCGTTTACACAAAAATAAAAAGTCCGAAACTAAATTCGAACTTAGTGTTAAATATATTCAATTGGCAATGCGATCATATCTTCAGTCAAATACATCTTTCGATCGTATTGACATAATATGATTCCTGGTTGTACTTCTTTATTTGGGATATCTTTTAATGCCGAAAAATGTTTTCCCATGGACTTTGTAGGATTTGCCGTCATTTTAATTTCAATCGGATACAATTTCCCATCTTCATCAATCACTACATCAATTTCTCTTTGATCACGATCACGATAGAAATAGATATTTGAAATGGTTTTACCTGCATTTAAATGACTTTTTAAAATTTCAGACACAATAAAATTTTCGTATATATTTCCAGCTTGAGCACCTGTCATAGCTGTATCTGCACTAGTCCATCTAGCCAAGTAACATACCAAACCGGTATCATAAAAATAAACTTTTGGTGTTTTGACAACTCGCTTTAATAAATTGTTAGAATATGGTTCCAACAAATAGATAATTCCCGAAGCTTGTAGAATCGAAAGCCATCTTTTAATTGTATCTGCACTTGTCTCTACTTCATTGCTGACCGCATTAATGTTTAATAATTCACCGCACCGTACCGCAAGAGATGTTAAAAACTTTACAAATTTTAACTCGTTAGAAACATTAATAATTTGTCGAACATCTCTTTCGATATATGTTTTCACATAAGAAGAGTAGTATCTTTGCCAATCAATTTTTTCATCTTGAAGTTGCGGCATACTTCCTCTATGAATCCAATACCACAAATCACTATAGCTTTTAATTTGTGATTGTCTTTCATTAAAATAGGCTTCATTGGGGATAAAAGGTTTATTAAATTCAATATGATGTATTTCACGAAATGATAATCCTTTTAATTCAACAATCGCCATTCGTCCAGCTAAGGTTTCACTTACCCCTTTCATCAACTCAAAAGCCTGTGATCCAGTAAGCGCAAAGCTTCCTTTTTGTTTATTCATATCGACATACATTTTTAAATATCTAAATATACTAGGCGCATATTGGACTTCGTCAATGAACAAGGGTGGTTGATAGTTTTTTAAAAACAAGTTTGTCTCTTCTAAAGCTTCAATTAAAACAAACACATCTTCCAAAATCACATATTTATAATCATCACACAAGCATTGTAGAAGTGTTGTTTTACCAACTTGTCTAGGTCCTGTAACCAATACAATAGGAAACTGTTCTAAGCATTCTTTTATCACTTCTTCTAAATGTCTTTTAATATACATGACTTCACTCCTTTTAACTTACTCAAGACCCAAACATATTATACTTGTTTTTTCACAACCAAAAAAGAGAACAGGAAGTCTGTTCTCTTATAAAATCTTCTCTAATTTATCTCTTAATAGATAGATGTCTTTACTAGACATAAAGACGAATGCTGCAGGAGCTAATTCTTTTAACTTTTCAGCTGATGCATCATCTACATCTAATAAGATTGCGTTTGGACAACGATCCATTAAATCTTGAATTGTGACCGTGATTGTTTCATCTTCTCTTACAGCATTTTTAGGAAAATCAAGTAAACATACTTGATCTGCCGTATTTAAGCTTTTCGCAAAGTCATCCAAGAAATATTGTAGACGTGAATAACGATCTGGTTTATATAACGCAACAATTTTCTTTTCCGGATATTTTTTACGAACGGCATCAATCATTAAACGAATAGCGGTTGGATGGTGTGCATAGTCATCCACTAATACACTATCCTTGACTTCATCAATCACAAATCGACGTGCAATTCCTTTATATTCTTTTAAGCCTTGTACAATCAAATCAGCCGGCATTCCTAGAACATGGGCTAGCGCAAAACATCCTAAGGCATCCTGCATAAATGGATCTCCTACCTCATTTAATTCAACATGAGCTAGAATTTCACCATTGTGCTTACAATCAAAATGCATGCCAAATGGACCTTGTTCAATATTGACGGCTTGATAATCATTTCCATCCTTCATACCATACGTTGTTACAGGTACGTTGTAATGCAAATTCTTCAAGTGTTCGTTATCCCCAAATACCACAATGTGTTTTTTGACTTGGTTGGCAAAACTTTGGAATGCCGATACATAATCATCCATATCTTTAT
>OIEF01000822.1_pt1 | contig 11866 bp, 13 predicted proteins | sample 1581721 | NCBI WGS metagenome assembly OIEF01 (sample SAMN01760908, study PRJEB22395) | human gut metagenome
AGATGGTCACCGACATTCTCCATCAGGTATTTGATCGGATGCGGTCTGTAGAGGAGAACGAGATCATCTCCCGTACCCACCGCAGTGCCATGGTCAGTCTCAAGAAGCGCCTTGCGGACGCCAAAGCAGAGTCTGCTAAGGCTGCCAAGGAATATGAATCACTGAAGCTGGAGATCATCAAAGCCGTGCAGGGTGAGAGTGCGTTCCCGATGGAAGTCCTGTCGGAGCTGGTCAACAATGCCCGTACCAGGATGCTGGATGCCAATGCTCAATTGACTGAACTCAATGAGGAAGTCGAGAAAAGCAATCAGCGCATCGAAGCCATCAAAGCGGATTACCGCCGCATCATGGAATGGTCCGAGATGTTCGATGGCAGCGACATGGATGTGAAGAAGATGATCGCAGGATACATCATCAAGAGAGTGGATGTGTACTCCGATTATCGCCTGCACATCGAGTTCAACATGAGCTTCGCACAGTTCGAACTCGGATTGGAAACAGAAGTTGAGTATGCAGCACAGGACATTGTTTCATGAAAAAAGCACTGCCTGACAGTGCGCTCATTCAGCCTCTCTAATTGACAACAGTTCCAAAACACGCTAAAATAATCGCAGAAATGCGTGTGGGTGGATTCTGATGGAGATATGGCCCCAGATGCCTGTGGGGGTGCTTAACCGATCACTCGGGAGCCCGCACCACGGGTACCCCGCATCCTCAATAGGGGCTGAAACTATGTGTTTCAGCCCCTATTTTTCCAAATCTTTCAGTAGCTATTCCTGCGGACTTGTGATATATGTTTGTGCTGCAAGGAGGCGAGCACATGAACAAACTGCTGAAGGATCTGTACGACTGCTTCTACACCCCACCGGAGCTGACGGCGACGAAGCGGGAAATCGAGGAATGCCACCGCGCGCTCATTGAGGCGCTGGGCAAGCCGGAGCGCCGATTGGTGCTGAAGATCATCGATGCCAAGGACCATATTTCGGAGGACACTTCGCTCGACAGCTTCATCTCTGGATTTGAGTTCGCGTGGAAACTCTTCATGGAATTGAACTACTACGAAGACGAGCGCTCAGTCTCCTGTCGAACGGCAATGGAGTTGAGGGCTCGTTTCGCATCCAAGGAGGAAGAGAAATGAAAAAACTCATCATAGTGACAATGATTGCCGCATGTGTTGCCCTGTGCGCCGCTGTGTGGCCACATGGCAACGCGGTCAAGGAAACACCTGCCCCAGTTGCAGAAACCGCTGTGAGCGCCAAGGAAGCGACCGTTGCGGAAATTGAGGAACCCGCAACACTGGCAGAGAAGGAAAAAGAAACGATTCCGCGACGAGAAGCGCCCCGAGAAGAGCAACCTGAACCGGAGATAGGGCCTATTGAAACACCCGTAGCTTCCGAACTCCAGCCTTCCACGGGGCAGGCACCCGCTAAGAATTCCGCACCAGAGCCAACTCCACCCCAACCTCCTAAAGAACTGCAGCCCGGTGACAAAGTCTATGTGGCGGGCTTCGGCTGGGTAGAGTACGAGGGCCCCAATCATTGTGAAGACGGTGCGGATATTTACGAAAACGGCAACAAAATTGGGATCATGGGGTGAAATGTGTAGTTACCCATTGCATTCGCTTCCCATTCGTGTTATCATGATAACGCTAAATTGTTGCACTGTCCTGAACTTTGATCGTTCGTAGCATGAGAGTACGAATCATATTGAACGGCAGAGACATAGACAATCTTGCAGACAAATGAGTAAATCCTCGAAACTATTGATTCCAATCAAATTCTCATTATGGAATTGAGAAAGCAGTTTGCTGGTTGACTGTCGTTGTCCCCCTGTTGTTTCGATGCTTTGCACCACAAAATCGAACCGAAGAAAGTGTTCTTTCGTCGGGTTTGTTTTGTTGCGTGCAAAGCGGTCTTCCGGATGATCGCAGTCCACGCACGAAGCAAAGTGCGTGGGCTTTTTTCGGTTCAGAAAGGAGGCTGATTATGGGAAAGGTATCAGGAAAAACACATACCAAAGCACAACTGGATCACTGGGCAAATCTGCATAATCCCAATAACAAGGCATATCAAGCTGACGCTGACAATCGGGCCAATCAGATGAATCCGAACCACAGATCGCACCAGAAAACTCACAATGCAAACCGCAGAAACAAAGCGCATTGGATGCCCGAGTGGGCGCCTGACTATCCAGAATACGATGATTAAAATTGGAGGTGCACGGTATGTCAAAGTACATTTTTGACTACGATGACGGCGACTTCGCCATGAGCATTTCGGATAATATGGCGATGGACTCCGATGGGGATCTCATGATGCGCATGGGCGATCACATGGCAATGGATATGGACACCGGCGATATTCACATGATTTCATCATGGGCCGATGACGATGACTAAACCTTAGGCAGTAGCTCAGCGGCTGCACCGCCATAGACAAGGAAAACACTTTCAAAATCCAGACAGAAAAATAGCGGGACAGGCCGTAAGGCTTGTCCCGCTGTCTGTATCCTATGGCAGATATTCTTCCGTGATTCGATACCGGCTGATGCCGAAGGCGTTGCTCCGCTCCATGATCTCTACCGGGATCTTGGGCAGATACTTCTTGCTGAAGCTGGTGTCCCCGAAGTAGGCGTCAAAGCTTGCCACCGGCAGGACGACCCATTCGCAATCATCCTGCCGGTTGGCGAGATAATAGCGGATCAGCGTACAGACAACCTCAGCTGGAATTTCCTTCGGAAGCGCCGCTTTCACTTTCTCTGTCAGCTCGGGTGGCAGCTCCGGTCCCCCTTTGCGCAGCGGGCCAAGTTCCAGCGCATCGGCAAGGACATCATCAAAGCGCAGCGTCCAGGCACCCTTGGTTTGGGGCGCAAAAATCGGGATCTGATACTGCATCACCTTGCTTCGCCATGCGGCGGCAAACTTGGACTGAATGACCTCCGCATACTTGAGCGAGGTGCTGCGCACCTTTTCCGGGTGCGTCAGCATGAAGTCCGCGACGCAGAGGACATGGCGGAGAAACCAGCCGGTCCCGTCCTCATCCACCAACTCTGGGAACTCCGTGTGCAGCTCCGAAAAATCCGTCTGGAACTGCCACTCCTTGTCCTGCACACGCTTTCCGTCCTCTGGCACACTGCACCAGGCGCAGAGCGCACGGCGGGCATGGTCGACCCGGTCATGCGGATCACCCGAAATGACTGCTCCATCTTTGCCGTGGAACAGGTATCCGCGAGCCAGAACAGTCAAAATCCGCGACATCCCCTCAAACTCCAGGATCGTGGCAAAAGTGAACCGACCCAGCCATGTCGTATCGCTCTTCTTGCTGGCGGTATAGGAAACTGTTCCAGTATATGCGCAGAATTCCTCCCATTCGTTAATCATCCCGCACCTCCAGAACATTTTTCTCAATGTACTCCGGCAGCAGCTCCCACAGCAGGTCGCGTCTGCCGAGGGCCACCACATAGCGCACGGCCAGAGCCGGTCTTACAATGGCGGTCAGAAGCTCCCGGCACTTGGCCGTCACGGCATCACGATAGCTCCGGGAGGCGGACTTGTCCGCAAAGGCTCTCATCATGGCAGTGAAGGCTTTTGAGTCGCTTTCGCGGAACAGCTGCTTTTTCTCCCTGCCGGTGTTCTCATCCTCCATATCACAGACAATGTCTCCGAGGATGCGGTAGCCGCCGAAGCGGAAATCGGTCAGCAGATCGTATATATCTTCAAACTCCGGCAGCCATTCCCGCAGGAAGCGCTCCCGTGCATCCTCGTCCATGAGGTGCCATGCCTGCTTCTGCATGGCTTGCCGCAGAGCGGACACCTTTTCCGGCGGCAGGCTGCCGAACAGGGCGTACAACTCGTCAGGATCGTATGTATCCTCCTGCCCTCTGGCATACAGAATGCGCTCCACATCGCTCTTCCGCTTTTTCTCCTTCAACGGAACGCGGCAGGCCCGGATGCGGGAGAGGCAGGCATCGTAATCTTGCAGCAGCGCAGCTACCGCCGCCAGCTTATCGGAATCCAGCTGTTCCCTCCAGTCCGGCTGCTGGGCAGCAAAGGAAAACAATTCTTCGTCCTTGGTGGGCTTTGCCTTGATGCGCGGCGTGTTCTTTTTCAGCTGCTGTGCCAGATACGGCAGGCGCTCCACGTTGGAGTCCACCTCGTCCCAATCCACCCTCTTGAAAAACGCCTTCACCCTGGCCGCGTGGGTTGGTTCATACCAGGCACGCCGGGTCTCCATCTCCTCTACCAGCGTTTTATATTTGAGGAAGTCGCTGCGCTTGACGGTCTTATGGGTCAGATACTCATCCAGATCAGGGCGGATGCCGCTCTTGGCTGAGTCGATCTCCAGCCCGGTGAGAATGGCCAATGTCTCCGTCTCCTCCCGGCAGCGCTCCCGCTCCTCGGCGTCGGAGTTTTCGTTGTAGGCAATGATGCTGCGGTCCAGTGCGGCGTTACAGATCTGGCCGACGCGGGAGGAGAAGGTGCTGCGGACGGTTTCAAAGCGAGCCTCCCAGTCGTCGGCATTGCGGATCTGTGGCTGGGCCGTAGGGATCATCAGCAGAGGAATGTTCTCTGTGTTGGTGAGGGATTTGTGTTTCTCGTAGCGGTAGAGGTTGTAGTTGCGGCGGACGCAGGCATTCAGGATCGGATCAGATATGGTCTTGATCATATCGCCGTCGTAGTCAGCGCCGCCCAGCCGCTCCGCAGCCAGCATATTGGAATCCACCATCACCACATCCGTCAGGTGCCCGAAATAGTAATGCCGCATCTGCTTTCTCTCTTCCTTCGCGTCGTAGAAGGAAAGCTGTAGCTCCTCGTTGCGGGCAATGTGCGGATTGCGTAGCAGCGTGCAGGCGTCGTCATGGGCATAGGCCGCCTGGGGTGCATAGAAGGAACTCTCCGGGAAGTGGTCGGTCATGACGGTGCTGTAAAACATCCGTTGCCTGCGTTTGCGCGGCGGAACAGTCGGGAGCAGAAATGCCAGAAAGTCCAGAAGATCACCGGAAAGATAACGGTTGTCTCCCGCCACGATCAGGCGGCCGACGGCGTACTGCTCCACGATCTTGTCCGCTTCGTCCTCCAGCCGCCTGGCATAGACCGGTTCGTTGATGAAACGCGGATTCTTTTTCAGCACGGCGGCAAGGATCTGGTCTTTGCCCTGATGCCGTTCCCACCAGCTGACCCGCTCAAACTTCTCCAGAAAGTAATTCTGCCGAAACGATTCATCGGCGCAGAAATTGTAATACGCCAGTTCCGTCTGCTTGGTGAGCCAATTTCGCTCGTCTGTCTCCGGGCTGTGATCCCAGCCGTCCGGCAGATCGGCGGGGCGGAACTCGTCGCCCTGAATGGAAACGGTGGTCAGAAACTGATAGTTCAACTCGGTGGTCTTTTCCGGTTTCTCCTTGCTCACATTTGTGGTGTACAGCGCATGGCGGTACTTGCGGAACACTGCCCAATAGTCCTCCCAGCTCATGCCGCTTCCGTTCAGCCAGCCGTAGCCCTTGAACATACTCTTCGTGAGGATGATATCGACCTTCTGAATCGGATGCTGCACGCCCCACAGATCGGTGATGGTGTCCGTCCCGCAGAGGGTCAGGAAGTCTTTGAAGTCCACCTCGTGCAGCATGCCCTTCACATACGGCATACGGATCTGAAACGAGGTATGGACTTTCTTCCCGCACAGCTTCTCATCCACGACGCGGGCATATTCTTTTGAGATCAACCCCTCGCCATCAAAGCAGGTGATTTCGATGTCCTCTTTTTTCTCCACCCGGTGATATTTGCGGGTACTGCTCTGCGTTCCGTCGTCCTCTACGGTGATGACGCTGACATTCCGCTCTGTGCGCGTAGGATTGTCGATGACCACCACCCGGTGGGGCCGGTCAATGCCGATGCCGTCAATGCGGATACCGCTGGACAGCATCAGGCCGTTGTAGGCATAGAGCTTGCTGAGCTGGCAGTCACCGATGGTCATATCCATCATGATGCGGCGGCGCACCGCATCATAAAAATCCTCTCGGATGAAGGACAGCCGCGCCTGCCGGCTCATGCTGCCCGAACGCTCAAAGGCAAGATAGCGATGCGGGCCGGAGCCAAAATCAAGGCTCACGCCCTCGGGACGGAACAGGGCCTTCGCTTTTTCCTGCCGGATCCGGTATTTCTTTCTGGCACCGCTCCGGTCGAAGATGCCGGAGAAGTCTATATAGAAAATGATGTCCGAGAGGTCAGTCACCAGCTGCCCACCGGGTCTTCCGGTGAAGGCATCGCCGTGCAGCACGCACATGATCTGATAGAACAGTGCGTTATCGTCCTGCTCGTGAGGTGCGGAAAGTGATTTGCATTTCTCTGTCTCGGCGGCGCTGAGATGGAAGGTATATGTCCCGTCCTGCTGCCTGCCATAGCTGATCACGGCTCTGGCGGACAGCTCGTAGATCCTGTATTTCACCAACGGCATCGGCTCACCTCCTCATGCTTCTATTCTATCATGAGGTTCCAAATTTGCAATATGGATACTGCTCCCACTTTTTCAGTGGGAGCTTTTTGCTTGCAGCTCTCAACAAAAAATTATAAAGGAGGAATCCAATGCAAGAATCCACATTCACCAACTACGACCAGCTGCCGCTGTTCCTCAATGCGAACACGGTGGCGCAGGTGCTGGGCGTGTCCATCTCCAGCGCCTATGAGCTCATGCACGAGACGGGCTTCCCCGCGCTGCGGATTGGCAGCCGCATCGTGGTACCCAAAGAAAAGTTCTGCCGGTGGGTCGATGCGCAGACAGGAGGTGATGCCTGATGTTCCAGCGCTGGCCCAAGCGGGACCCGAACAAACACTACTATCTCGTCCCCAACGAAGTCTTTAATCTCGGACTCAGCTCTCACGAGATCGCCGTCTACAATTACCTTCTGCGCTGCGAGGATCGCAGAACCTACCAATGTCATCCCAGCTACCGCACCATCGGTCGGGCGGTGCATCTGAGCGAGAACACCGTGCGGAAGTATGTGGCCGGTCTGGAGGAGAAGGGGCTCATCCGCACCGAACCCAGCACCATCACCACGAAGGACGGCCGTGTGCGTAACGGCAGTCTCATCTACACCATCCGTCCCATTCAGGAAGCGCTGGAGCTGAACTATCAGCGGCAATTCCTGCGGGCGGAGCGTGACATAGAGCGGGCAAAGGCAGAAAAGAAGCTGGCCGAGTTGAATCGGCAGAACAAAAAGGAGGAAAGCGCATGATGCAGCAGCTTGCAAACTTTATTGTAGACCATGACCCGATGATGGTTCTCCAGCGCACGCACGACACAGTACGCTACATCCGGTGGGCGTGGAACAAGGATCATGCTGACCCCATTGATGAAGAAGAACTTCGCCTGTTTCTCTGCGATGAACATCGCGGCGATCTGACCGAGGAGCAGAAGGTTTTCGCCCGCCGATGCCGCGACGAGATGCGGAGCGTCTATGAGGAAATGTGCGTGCGCTTACTGCAACATGAGATCATGCTGGAGCGTGGCATGGTGCCGGATGTCAGTACCTACCGCAGCGTGTTCTGCACGGAAGGAGGTGATGCGCCATGGATGCTTGACCAAGCGGGATGACTGCCTTTTCCGCAAAGCGCCGCAGAGCGGCTGAAGTGCGCGTCAGCGCCGAAAATTCTCGCTTCGAGAATGACAAGTTTCGCCTTCGTGGTACGGAACGGGGCGATTGCCCCGTTCCGACCCCTTCGGCAGGCGGGCTAAGCCCACACCCCTATCAACACAAAGAAAAATGAATTTAAAGGAGATAAAGATTATGACGAAGAACACCTATAATCCCTATGAAATTATGATGGACAAGTACGATAAGGAAGAGATGCTCAGCGATGTACGGGAAGCCATGCTCTATCAACTCGGCGTGGATGTCTCCTGTGAAGAGTTGAATCACTTTTTCACCGGCAAGGGCAAAGCCGCACTATCTGGCTGTGCGGAGTGGCAGCAGTGCTTTGCAGTCGAAAAGATGCTGGAGTTCTATTATGTGCATGCGCGGGACGAGACTCTGGCTAAGCAGATCGAGACGATGACTATGCTGGCAAGCAGAGGTAACGAGCACCATGGCTAAGAATCAATTTATCCGCGCCCGCGTTGCCGGGTGGGAAAAGGACTGCATCCGCCGCAAGGCGGATGCAGCTCATATGACCGAGAGCGAGTTTGTGCGCCGGGCGGCTATGGATCGTGAGGTCACGGTCATTGAAGGTATGGATGAGCTCCTGCGGGAGCTGCGCTATCAGGGAAATAACCTGAACCAGCTCACGGTCATGGCTCGGCAGGGGCGTATCACGCAGGTGAACTATGAACCCTTTACGGAGGTGTACCGGAACGCATGGCAAACATTAAATTCATTGCTGTCTCACGCAGTCTGAGCGGTATCCTGGACTATGTTACAAACCGTGAGAAAACGGTGGAGCGTCTCATATCCGGTGTCAACTGCATGGCTCAAACAGCTCAGGATGAATTCGAAGCGGTAAAGAAACAGTTCCGCAAAACAGATGGCCGTAGCTATTATCACATCGTCCAAGCCTTCGCCCCGGACGATCCGCTGGATTTTGATACAGCGCATGAGATCGGGTTGAAGTTTGCGAAATACTTCAAGGGCTACCAGTGCGTGGTGGTCACGCATATGAATACGGCGCACATCCACAATCACATCATCATGAATTCGGTAAACTTTGAAAACGGCCAGAAGTTTCATCAGAGCGCCCGGGAGATGCAGCAGGCCAAGGAATACAGCAACCAGCTCTGCCGGGAGTATGGCTTGTCCTTCACCGAGAGCAAGGCGGATCCGTTCCGTATTCCTGCTTGGAAGAAACGGCTGTGCCGTACCATTAAGGAAGCTATGGAGAACTGTGCTACCCGTGAGAAGTTCATCGCATTCATGGCGGAGTACGGCTACAAGGTGCGATGGGAGGTGAATCAAAAATACATCACCTACACCACACCGGAGAATGTCCGATGCAGAGACAATAAGCTCTTCGACCAGACGCTTCTGCGCAGCAGCATGGAAGCCTACTTCGATATGGGCGGCTGTGAGTATCTGGAAAGCCGCATCGATGCCACCGAGTACGGTGAACTCCTGCCTACGGTGGACGATGCCGTCTGCGGTTTGATCTCCATTCTGGATGCGATGAACACCGGCGACAATGACCGCTTCCATCTGGAAACGCTGCATCACAGCAAGCAGGAGATCCGGCGCATTCTGGAACGCGGCGGTAAGATCGACCGCACGGTGGAATACGCCGTAGATGACGAAGATGAAGAGTACGAGCAGTACCATGGCTTTTCTATGCGGATGTAGTGGCGAACCATTTCAAAGTTCTGATAGCTATTTCCGCAAAAGTGTGGTAGTTGTTTGTGTTGCAAAAAAGAAATCTCAATCAAAGGAAGTGAAATGCATGGCAAAACGAAGACCGGCCGGTGACGGCATGGTGCGCAAGCGGGAGGACGGACGCTGGGAGGGCCGCATTGTCATAGGCCACAAAGAAAATGGCGAACCGCTGTTCCGCCATGTCTACGCCAAGACGCAAAAGGCGCTGCTGGACAAGCTCCACCAGAACATCGAGTGTTACCGTGATGTGGAGCTGACCGAGGACAGCCGCATGACGCTGGGTCAGTGGCTGGATCGCTGGCTCACAGAGTACAAGGCGGGTACGGTGCGGCCCGGTACCCTCGAGGGCTACCGCCGCTACATCGAATACTACATCAAGCCGCAACTGGGCGACAAACAGATATCCCTCATCTCCCAACAGGACATCCAGAGGATGTACCGCCGCCTGAAAACGGAGGGGCGCATCCACGAGCATCCCGAGATGGGGCATCAGCTCTCCGACTCCATGGTGCGCCACATCCATTCCACCCTCCACGCCGCGCTGAAAGACGCGGTGCAGGCCCATGTCATTCCCAGGAACCCCACCGAGGGGACAACGGCGCCCAAGCCCAACTACAAGCCCAAGCGTATCCTCACCCGCGCGGAGCTGGACGACTTCCTTACAGTGGTGGAGCAGGACGAGGTGTGGCGTGACTTCTTCCAGACGGAGCTGATGACCGGCCTGCGCCGCGGCGAGATCTGCGGTCTGCAGTGGAGCGACTTCGATGGGAATACCGGTACGCTGAAGGTATGCCGAACCCTCCACAGCCAGCGGAAGGGTGAGTACACCGTCGGCGAGACCAAAACGGGAAAGGGAATGCGTACCATCATCCTGCCGAAGACGGTGGCGGACATCCTGCGGCGGCGCAAGGCGGATACCATCAGTCAATGGATATTCCCCGACCCAGTGAAGCCGGAGGATCCTGTCAACCCCGGCTCGGCCTACCTCCACATGAAGACGCTCCTCCGGCGGGCGGGTCTGCCCAGTATCCGCTTCCACGATCTGCGCCACACCTTCGCCACCCACGCTCTCACCAGCGGCGTGGACGCCAAAACGCTGTCCGGCATCCTGGGGCACACCAATGCGTCCTTCACGCTGGACACCTACACCCATGTCACCTCGGATATGCAGAAGACAGCTTGCGGCATCGTGGGCGGCTTCATGGAAGACATCTTCGGAAAGGAGTTGAAACCGTGGCAAGAAAGCGAAAAGCCGGAGACGGAACGGTAAGGCAGCGCAAGGACGGACGGTGGGAAGGTCGCATCGTCATCGGCTACGATGACAACGGTTATCCCAAGACGAAAAATGTCCTTGCCAAAACCAAGAAGGAGTGCGTCGAAAAACTTCAAAAGCTCAAAGAAGCGTGCGGCGGGCTGAAACCGGAGAAGGTGCGGCCCGAGATGCCCTTCGGGGACTGGCTGACATACTGGTACGAGAATCACTCCAAGCCAAAGATCCGCCCCACCACGCAAGAAACCTACGAGAGCCGCATCCGCTTGCACATTATCCCAGAGATTGGGGACATTCCACTGAACAAGCTGACGCAGAATGACCTGCAGCAGTTCTATGGTCGGCTCAAGAAAAGCGGCCGGAAGCGCTTCACCGACAAGTACGGCGAAGGGCTGTCCGACCGAATGGTGCGCATGTGTCACGCCACCTGTCGCTCCGCGCTGGAGAAAGCGGTGCAGGATGGACTGATCCGTGTGAACCCGGCCATCGGCTGCAAGCTGCCGCCGAAGAAGGCACGGGAGATGCAGGTGCTGACGCGGGAGGAGCTTCAGCGGTTTCTCATTCAGGCAAAGTTCGAGGGCTACTACGAAGTCTTCCTTCTGGACTTAGCCACCGGCCTGCGCCGGGGTGAGCTGATGGCGCTGCAATGGGACGACCTGAACTTCAAAACCGGCGTGCTGAATGTGAATAAGCAGGTCTACGATGTGCGGGGCCAACTTCAAATCAGCACGCCCAAGACGAAGAACTCCGTCCGCAAGATCGTCCTGCCGCCTGCTGTGGTAGCAGTGCTGCGGGAGTACAAAGAGACGGTGGACTCCCGCTGGATGTTCCCGTCCCCGGTGAAGGAGGATTGCCCCATTACCCCCGGCGTGGTACGACGCAGACTGCAGCTCATCCTGGAACACGCAGGGTGCAAGCATGTGCGCTTCCATGACTTGCGCCACACCTTCGCAACGCTGGCGCTGGAGAATGGCATGGATGTGAAAACACTCTCCGCCATGCTGGGTCATGTGTCGGCGGCCACCACGCTGGACATCTACACCCACATCACCGACGATATGCAGCGGGCAGCCGCCGAAAATATTGACCGCGGCATCGGCAAGGCAGTACCGCGGGAGAACGCTTCAGAGCCGGGGCGGGAAACCGTCCCGGCCACGGCGGAAAAGCCGAAAATGACCGACTTCAAGCCTTATGTAGGCCGCAAGCGCAGATCCGGCACCGGCTGTGTCAGCGAGATCAACGACCACC